>JAESGS010000101.1_pt1 | contig 141455 bp, 111 predicted proteins | sample 9269761 | NCBI WGS metagenome assembly JAESGS01 (sample SAMN15741799, study PRJNA653493) | algae metagenome | isolation source: Cyanosarcina radialis HA8281-LM2 and co-occurring heterotrophs from damp... | place: USA: Makauwahi cave, Hawaii | collected 2011-01-06 | reverse complement strand
GCCCCCGATGACGACCGACGGCGGTGGGCGTTTTCTGCATGAGCCGGTGTGTGTCCCACACGCCTGCCTGAACCGGAGGGAGTCGGAGGGGGTTATCGCCTCGTGCTTACGACATCACGAATGCACCCTTCCCGCCGTGCCGGAGGGAGGGTGCGGGAACCGTAGGTTCCTGCAAAAAGAAAGAGTCTTCAGCGCCCCGCCTGCGGAGAACACGGAAGACGGTGTCTGCCACATTCCCAACCGAGATCTCGCCACTCAACGCGCGGTGCTGGGCAAGCCCGCCTCGCGGTCACTCTTCCTTCTCAATCAACCGATTGCGGGCGAGTTCCGCGATGGTGCGGAGCTTCTGTTCGAGAAGGGCTTTCGGCGGAAGGTCGGTGAGGTAAGTGGCGACGCGGATGCCACTCGCACCGAGTTGCAACAGCTCGACCTGCTCCTCCCCGGCCGATTCGCACAGGATGAGGCCGAGCGGCGACTCCTCCCCCCGCTCCCGCTCGTGCTGGTCGAGCCACCGGAGGTAGAGCTCCATCTGGCCCTTGAAGGCCGCCTCGAATTCGCCGAGTTTCAACTCGACGGCGATGAGGCGGCGGAGCTTCCGGTGGAAGAAGAGGAGGTCGAGGGTGAAGTCTTTGCCGTCGATGACCATCCGCTTCTGCCGGGCGACGAACGTGAACCCGCCGCCCAGTTCGAGCAGGAACGCCTCGATCTCGCGGAGGATTGCGGCTTCCAAATCCTTCTCGCTGTAGGTGTCCTTCAGGCCGAGGAAGTCGAGGAAGTACGGGTCGCGGAACACGAGGTCGGGAGAAAGCTGGTCGGCGGTGCGGAGCTTAGCGAGTTCTTGCTTGGCGAGTTCGGCCGGCTTCCTGGAGAGGGCCGTCCGCTCGAAGAGCATGCCGCCGACCTTCTCGCGAAGCGTTCGCACGCTCCACCGCTCGACCCGGCACATCTCGGCGTAGAACTCCCGCTTCAGCGGCTCGGGTATGGGCAGGAGTTCGATGAAGTGACTCCAGCCCAATCGTGCCGACAGCGCCGACACAATCCCCCGGTCCGGAAACACCTCGGCGAACTGGATCATTCGGAAGAGGTTTCGCTTGCCGAACCCGCTCCCGTAATCCGGAGCCAATTGTGCCGACAGTGTCGGCACAATCTGTTCGCCGTAGCCGGCCCGCTTCTCCTTGAGGATGTCGCGGCGAATCCGGTCGCCGACGCTCCAGTAAAGGAGGACCAAGGCCGAGTTGACGGCTCGTGCGGTGGCCTCGCGGGCTTGTTCGATGAGCGAGCGCAGGTCGGTCAGCAACTCGCCCTGGACGGCGGGCGTGGAGGGTTTCCGTGTGGCCAATTTCCGGGGTTTTGAAGTCTTCTTCTTGCTCAACCGTTCGCCTCCTTGCCGCCGGGTGCCCGCCGCTTCTCTCAAAGCCGGGCGGTCACGATACCACACGCGGTGGGTCGGTTACGATCCGGATCGTGTGTTCGAAATCGGTGCGTGTCAGTGCGAGACCGGCGGCGTGGCCGGGAGGATGCGCCCCATGTCGCGGGCGGTTCGGTCGAGGAACAACATCGCCTCGCGCCTACGCCCGCCGACGAAGAGCGCCTGAACGCACCTCGCTTCGGTGTCGTCAAGAACTGCCCAGAAGCCGACGCGGTTAGGGCCGACCCGTAGCGACTGTTCGACGAACGAAATGGTCTCGTCCCGCTCCGGCTGGAGGACGGCGAGACCGTGCTCTGATGCAACACCGACGAAGGCTTTCAACATGCCTCCCGTTTACCACGCCCGCTTCGGGATCTTCAACCACCGAATACGCTCAGGATTGCCGCCCGGCGCTGGTCCGGAAAGAGGTGGCGGTACCGCCGCTGCATCTCGACGGTCGTGTGCCCCATGAGTTCGTCGATCACCCGCTGGTCCACGCCGGCTGCGGCCAGGTTCGACGCGAACGAGTGGCGGAAGGCGTGGAAGCCGCGGAGGATGTGCCACCGCGACCCCCGCACCCCGGTTCGAAACGCCTTCCACGCCTGCCCGTCGGTGAGCGACTTCTCCGTCTTGGAACAGAACGCGACCGTCCCGCCCGGGTGTCCGTCGGCGAAGTACGCCCGCATCACCGCATCCACCTTGGGCGACATGTCCACCGTGCGAAACGTCTCCTTGTCCCGGCTCCGCTTTTTCTCGCGGAGGAGGATCAGTTTCCCGCCAAAGTCAAAGTCCTCGACCCGTGCGCGGAACAGTTCGCTCCGCCTCGCCCCGGTGTAGGCGGCCGTGACGAGAAACGGGTGGAGGTATTTCGTGTTCGGCTTTCGCCGGACGTGTTCGAGAACTTCTGCGACCTGCGCGGGATCGAGGAACAGGCCGTCCCAGAGCTCGCGCTCGCGCCGCTTGTCGATGCCCCCGCGGGCGAGGATCACCTGGATCTGGTCGTAGGTGCGAAACGGCTCAGGCTGCTTCTCCTTCGGGAAGACGAGATCAACTTCGGGGAACTTGGTCGGCACCTGCCCCCGGCGGTACGCCCAGTTCCAGACGAAGCGGAGTGTGGCGACCGCCTTCCGCACGGTCTTCGGCTTCACCGGGTGCCCCAAGTGGAGTTCGCGACTCCTCGCATCTACGAACTGTTGGACGGTGCCGGCGGTGACGCTCATGACCGTCGTGTCCCCGCCGATGAGCCGGGAAAGATGGTTCAGGTGGATGTTCTCCATCTCGCGGGTAATGGCCTCCTTCGCCCCGGCGGTGAACTCGGTGCGGTAGGTCTCGAACATCTCGTCGAGCCGGACGGGCCGCACAACCGTGACCTTCTGCTCCAGCCGTCCGTCGGAGAGGAGGAACAGGCCGACGTCGGCCCCGTCGGGGATCGCGAGCCGCCCCCGTTCGACGAGCCGCAGGTTCTCTTCGAGCCGAACGAGGCACGCCTCGGCGTCCCTGCGGTCTGCCGCCTTCACGCTGACGTGGTGCTTCTGTCCGCCGAGCCGAAAGATGACGCGGAAGCGGTTGCCCCGCTGTTCGAGCGACGCCATGGCCGGACCCCTCCCCGTCGAATTCTTCGGGAGGAGACCAGAGACGTAACCTCAGCGTGAAGCCAGTGTTGTCCCCAGTTTGTCCCCAAAGCGGGGTTCCGGCAGACGCTCAGGCGCTTCGGGACGGGGCCGAAACGCCTGGTTTTCGAAGTGATTCTGGCGTGCATCAAACAGCGGAGAGGGAGGGATTCGAACCCTCGTTACCCTTTCGGGTAAATCGGTTTTCGAGACCGACGCATTCAACCACTCTGCCACCTCTCCAGCGGCTTCCCAGCAGTATATCTCGCCCGCCCGCCCCCGGACAGACGCGCTACTCCGCCCCGCGGTTCGCCGTCGGCCGCGGGTACGAGAGCTTCAGCCGGTGCTTCACGCTGTTCGGCGTTTCGTCCGGCGGCATCTCGTAAGGCAGCGCTTTCAGAAACGCCACCAGATCATCGACTTCGGCTGATTTGAGGTGGCTCGTCTTGCCGTGCTTGTCGCCTTTGTTGCACGTCGTCAGCACGTCCTTGAGCGTCGCCGCCCGGCCGTCGTGCAGGTACGGCCCCTGCCGGTACACGCCGAGGAGCGTCGGCGTGTCGTAACGGGGGCCGATCTTCTCCGCCGGGTGGTCGCCGGTCCCCACGTCGTGCCGGACGAACGGCTGCTTCAACGAACTGTCGGAGAAGTACGGCCCGGCGTGGCAGCTCGCGCAGTTCGCCTCCTTGCTGAAGAAGACCGCCTTGCCGCGCTCGGCCGCGGCCGACAGCTTCCCGGCCGGGGCGTGCGGCGAGAGGCGGAACGCGAAGGCGTTCGTGTACACCGCCAGCGCGTCCAGGTCCGGCGTCACGTCACTGAGCGTCTGGTCGAGTTCCGCGAACTCGGTGAACGTCTCCCGCGGCTTCAGCTTCAGGTCGCACAGGCCGCGGCCCTGCATCAGCTTGCCGCGGACGGTGTACTCGAAGTCCTGCACCTCGTCCCGGTCGGCCGACCAGTGCAGCGGGTGCGTGTGCGCCAGCCCGAACAGGTGCGGCGTCCGCCGGTGGCCCTCCGGGTTCTCCCACACGCGGGCGTCCGTCAGCCCGTCCGGGTGGCACGACGAACACGACACCCACCCGGTCCGGCCCATCGGCGACTTCGCCGTCACGAACAGTTCCTTCCCCCGCCGCCACTCCGGCGTGTGGGCCGGGGCACACACGGTAACCTTCGACTTCTGCCGCAGGTTCCCGTCGTGGACCGTCACCTCGTAGTCCATCGTGTTGTAGACGTAGACTTCGCCGGTCGTCGGGTTCACCCGGATTGCCCGCGGGTGCTTGCCGAGGGCCACGATGGACAGCGGCCGAATCTCGACGTAGTCGTCGTCGATCACGGAACAGACGTTCGCGTCGTTCGTCCCGGCGTAGATCGTGTAGAGCGTCTTGCCGTCCGGGGAGAACGCCGACTCCCACGGGTTGGCCATGACCCGCACGCCGTTGAACGTGTCGAGGGCGATCGTCCGCCGCCGCTTCTCGCCGTCCGTCCGGGTCCAGAGGTCGCAGATCGACATCTCGGGGAAGATCGACCCGCGGGCGGAGAAGACCGACAGGTTGCTGCGGAGGTGCGACACGTACGCCTTCGGCCGCGTCGGGTGCAGGACGACGTGCCTGGCGAGGTTGTCGGACGCGTACCCGGCCCAGGCGTCGGTCACCTTGCCGGTCGCCACGTCCACGGCGAGCAGCTTCGTGGTGAAGAACTCGGAGACGAACAGCGTCTTCTCGTCGTTCGACAGCGCGAGACCGCGGCAGCCCTCGCCGACCTTGAACGTCCGGGCCACCTTCTTCGCGGCCACGTCGATGACGCTGACCGTGCCGGGGTAGTCGTGCGACACGAACGCCGTCTTGCCGTCTTTCGTCGTCACGACGCCGTAGGGTTCGTCATCGACTTTCAGGATGTGTGTGACCGCCTTCTTGTCGGCGTCGAGGAACAGCAGGCGGTCGTCGCCGTAGACGGCGACGAGGCCGACGCCGCCGGCCCACGCCGTCCCTTCCGGGTGGTCGCCGGCCGGCAGCTCGCAGTGGACCCGCTTGGTCTCGAGGTTCACGACCGTGACCGTGCCGGTGTCCGTGTTCGCGACGAGCAGCCGTAGTCCGTCCGGGGACACGTCGAGCAGCGAGTTCGAGGACCCGGCGCGGGCCGGCACGGCCGCGAGGACGAGGGCGAGGGTGGCAAGCAAACGCATGGGAACGCCCGTGAGGAACGCAAAGTTCTGGCGGGAGGGATACCGCGGCGGTTCCGATAATCTATCAGGCCCGCCGGGCGACGACAGCAAGGAGTTGTGGAACCCGGAGCGGCAGCGACGGGGTGCTTGGCCGCGCCACACCCCGTCGCTGCCGCTCCGGGTTCTACCCTTGACTGATCTTATCCGCACGCAAGAATCACGGTACGGGAACCGCCCGTGACGTACTCGCGTCTCACCCTTCGGACTGCCGCGCTCCCGTCGGTCGGAGTTCTCCCGAATGACCCGCTCCCTGCTCGTCGCCACCTTGCTCGTTGCCTGTTCCGCGCCCGCCCTCGCCGCCCCGCCCGACCCGTTCGACCTCGTCCAGGGGCTGCGGGAGAACGGGATGCCGGACCTCGCCCTCGAGTACCTCGACGAGCTGGCCAAGAACCCGACGGCCGAGATGAAGGTCGTCATCCCGCTGGAGAAGGCGAAGACCCACCTCCTGCTCGCGCAACTGGAGACGGACGAGTCCGTCCGGGACGCGGCCATCGCGCAGGCGAAGCAACAGTTCGACTTCTTCCTGCTCGACCACCCCAAGCACCCCCGCGCCGCGGAGGCGGCGCTCGCGTCGGCCCGCGTGCTATCCCTCCAGGCGAAGGCGCGGCTGAACCGGGCCGCCCGGATCGAGGTCCCCTACGGCGAGGACGGCCGGCCGGACCCCGGCAAGATGAAGGAGAAGAAGGCGGCGTACGTCGCCATCCGGCCGCTGTTCAAGAAGGCGACCGAGCGGTTCGGGGAGGCGGCCAAGCAGATCAAGGCCGTCGTCGATAACCCGACGACCGACCCGTTCCGCCGCCGCAGCCTGACCCGCGAGGCGATGCAGGCGGAGCTGGACCGCGGCATCAACCAGTTCAGCCTGTCCGAGACGTACCTCGCCGCCGAGGGGAACGAGGCGCTCGAGCGGGCGGCGGCGCTGAAGGACGCGAAGCAAATCTTCACCGACCTCAGCCGGGTGGACCCGAACAACCCGATCTGCTGGTCCGCCCGCGCGTGGGCCGGGGCGTGCGACCTCGAAATCCAGGACGTGGGCAAGGCGAAGGAAACCTTCCAGGCGATCCGGTCGGAGGCCGCCCGCAACCCGCAGGCCGGGGCCGACGGCGTCCGCATGGTCGAGTTCTTCGAGGCCCAGGGCGAGTACCTGTCCGCGCGGGCCGGGGAACTGCCCGCCGTCCGGTCGGCCCGCGTGAAGGCGAAGAACTGGCTCGACAAGGACAAGTACAAGCCGCGGATGACGCCGGAGCGGCTGAGCATGACGTTCTACCACGCCTACCTCACCCAGCGGGAGGCGGAGAACGACGCCGGCAACGTCTACGACAAGAAGACCGACCCCAACGCCCGGAAGCTGCTGACCGTCTCCTCGTCGGCCCGCGCGCTGCTGCAGGAGGCGGCCCGCGAGTACAAGCAACTCCAGGAGTTCGACAACGACTACACCGAGCGGGCGACCCGCCAGCGGATGCGGGCCATCCGGTTCATCGTCGGCGACGCGATGAAGAAGGCCCCGGCCGAGTACACGAACTTCGACGAGTGCCTGATGGCCGCCCAGGTCCGCCTCGGGATGCTCGACGAGATGATCGCCGGGACGGACGAGACGGCGGACGACAAGAAGCCGGACCCGAAAAAGCCGGCGGGGCCGAAGAAGGCGGAGGAGTCGCCGGAGGTCCGCAAGGAAAAGGCCCAGGCCGGCGTCGTCGCCTTGTTCGAGCGGGCGGTGGACCTCATCACCCCGGCCGTCCCGGCGAAGGACGCGACCGAGGCGTGGCTGTGGCTGGCCCGCGCGTACTTCCTATGCGACCGGCCGCACCAGGCCGCCGTCGCCGCCGCGTACGTCGCGGAAACGTCCCGCGGGGCGGTCGCCGCGAAGGCCGGGGTCGTCGCCATCGAGAGCTACCTCGCGGCCCGCGGGAAGCTCGAGCCGAACGACGCCGAGGGCCGGGCCGTGGACCGGGAGCGGGCCATCGAGCTGGGGCTGGCGATGGACAAGGCGCACGCCGCCGACCCGGCCACGGACAACGTCCGGTTCCGGCTCGGCCAGCTCTTCCTGGAGGAGAAGGAGTACCGGCGGGCGTTCGACGCGCTCGGCAAGGTGAACGTCTCCTACTCCGGCGTCGCCGCCGCCCGCACCATGCAGGGCCGGGCCGCGTTCATGCTCGCCGTCGGCAAGGACTCGCCGCTCACGCCGGAGCAACGGACGGCCACCCTCCGCAAGGCGATGACCGCGGCCGAGGCCGTCCCGGAGCCGACCAACCCGGACCACTTCAAGGCGTTCTTCGGGATGCGGAACGTGCTGGCCCAACTGTACCTCATTCAAGTTAAGCCGGCCGACCTGGCGACCGCCCAGAAGGTCGCGGCCGACACGGTGAAGCGGGCGAAGGCGGCCCAGATGCCGGAGGGGGACAAGAAGGCGACGTGGTACGCGGCGGAGGAAATCCGCCTGCGGGCCGTGTTCGCGGCCGCCGTGCCGCTGTTCAAGGACGGGAAGTACAAGGAGATGGCCGACCTGCTCACGCCCGTGCTTCTCGCCATGAAGGACGGCGGCACGGCGGCGAAGGAGGTCGAAGCCTACCGCGGCAAGGAGGCCGGCGAGACCGAGGGCGACACCGGGTCGGCCGTGGTCGCCGCGGACAGCCTCGACAAGTTCCGCCGCGACCTGATCGTCCTCGCCCTCCAAGGCCGCATCCGCGAGCGGGCGTTCGACCAGGCGGCGGAGCTGTTCAAGCTGCTCGAACAACTCGGCGGCAGCGTCGAGGCAACGACCGACGCCCTCGCCCGGCTCGTCACCCAGGTCCGGCCGCAGATCGACGAGCTGAAGAAGCAGGGGAAGACCGACGAGGCGCAACAACTGATGGACGTGGTCGGCAAGCTGCTGACCGAGCAGGCGGCGAAGGACAAGCTCGCGGCCCGGCCGCGGGCGTTCCTCGGCCGTGCCCTCCGCGACCTGGGGTTGCACGAGAAGGCGCTCGAAGTCTTGGCGGGCGTACCCGTCGTCGATGACGCCACGCTGAAGCTGCCGACGGCCCAACTGGACCCGGACAAGCGGGACGCGGTGATCGCGTTCCAGGTGGCGAAGATCGAGCAAATCCGCGCGTACCGGGCGGCGAAGCAGTTCGACAAGGCGGACGAAATCCTGACGGCCGCCCTCGGCCCCGACGGCAAGTCCGGGTGGGCGCGGTCGCTGGAGTTCCGCAAGGAGAAGGTGTTCGTGATCGAGGACCGCGCCGCCGAGGCCCCGGCCGACAAGAAACGGGAGCTGTGGGGCAAGGCCGTGAGCGGGTGGACGGAGGTGCTGCGGCCTTACGTCGGCGCGGTGTCCGCCCCGATCCCGAAGGACGCGGACGTGGCCCGCGTCCGCCAGGACCGCGAGAAGTTGTACCCGATCATCCTCGACCTGTTCGTGGAAGAGAAGCGGTGCCTGGCGAAGGCGAACACGCAGCTGCTCGGCGGGAACATGGCGAAGCTGGCCGACTCGTTGAACACGCAGGGCAAGGTCATCGCCCGGCTGGAGAAGGGGTACGCCAAGGGGCTGACCACGGAGGTCCGCGAGCGGTACGCGGAGTTGCTGGACGAGTTCCCGGCCGTGAAGGACGGGTACAAGCAGGCCGGCGGCGTCGCGTTCCTCGACCCGACGGCGGAGCTGCCGTCCCCGGACGCGCCCGCCGGGCAGCCGAACGGCGAGAAGAAATAGGGGGGCATTGCCCACCGTCGAGGTGGCCGCCGTCCTGGGACCGCGGGCGTCCCGCCCGCCACGGCCCCAGCCGCTCAAGGCTGGTCCCCGTGCCGGGAAGGTGGGCGGGCGGGACGCCCGCGGTCCCAGCCAGGCACTGTCGTTCCAAAAAAACAGGTTCGCGCACAACACCACACACGCACCCTCCCGGAGCCTTCCATGTTGCTTCGTCGATTCGCGCTAGCCGCCCTCGTCGGCGGGCTGTCCGTCCACCTGCTCGCCCCCGTCGCCGGCCAGGGGACCGGGGCGTCGGACTCGGTCCGGTTCCGCAACCCGAAGAAGGACTACCAGGAAGACCGCATCCTCGGCGTCGTAGCGGAGTCCGCCGGCGGCCTGAAGGTCACGGCCGGCAAGCAGGTCACCGACATCCCCGCCCCGAACGTCGTCGCGCTGGACTACGGCTCCCTGCCGGGGATGGACAAGGCCGCCCTCGACCTCCGGTCCGCCGAGAACCAGGGCGTGGCCGCGAAGGCCCGCGACCTGTACGCGGCCGAGCTGAAGAAGAACCCGACGGACGCGAAGACGAAGAAGTTCCTCGAGTACCGCGAGGCGTACTGGACGGCCCGCGCCGTGGACGCGAAGACCGGCCCGGAGTTCAAGGCCGAGGCCCCGGCCGCCATCGCCAAGCTCGTCGGGTTTACGCAGGAGTACGCGAAGAAGAACGCCTGGGAGGTCTGGCACACGGCCCACACCGCCGCCCGGATGCAGGCCGAACTCGGCAAGTTCTCGGACGCGGCCAGCATCCTGTCGTCGCTGGCGAAGGTCGAGCAGCTGCCCGCGGCCCTGAAGTTCGAGGCCCGGCTCGGCGAGGTCGAGATGCTGTTCCGCAGCGGCAACGCCCTCACGACCGCCCCGGCCGTCGAGGAACTGGCGAAGGCCGCCGGATTCCCGACGAGCGGTTCGATTCACGAGCGGCTGGTCATCCTGCGGGCCGCGACGAAGGCGGCCGGCGAGAAGAAGATGAAGGCGAAGCCGACGGAGGCGGTGAAGGCGATCGAGGACGTGATCTCGAAGACGGCCGATCCGGTCGTGCGGGCCGTGGGGCACAACGTCCTCGGCGAGCTGTACCTGCAGCTCGACCTGCCCCGCGAGGCGATGTGGGAGTTGCTCCGCGTCGAGGTGGTGGACAACCAGGACAGGGACGAGGTCATCAAGGCCGTGATCCGCCTCGCGGATTGCTTCCAAAAGCAGGGCGACGAGGCGCGGGCGAAGAGCTACCGCGACAAGCTGCCCCAGGTGAAGGGGGCGTAGTTTCTTGTAGGGCGGGTCAAGGCTTTGCGCCGACCCGCCGTCGCACCGATTGCCCCGGCGGGTCGGCGCAAAGCCTTGACCCGCCCTACGAAACCCGCCACCGTCTCACTTCCAGGCCCTCGTCATGCACCGAACCTTCCTCGGCATCGCCCTTCTCTTCCTCCCGCTCGTGCTCGTCGCCACGCCGCCGGAGGACGCGGCCCTGAAGCTGCCGGACGGCACGGACAAGGCCGCGAAGCAGATCGCCGCGTTCCGCCCGCCGCCGGGGTTCAAGGTCGAGTTGTTCGCCGCGGAGCCGATGCTCGCCAGCCCGGTCGCCATCGGCCTCGACGAGCGGGGCCGCGTCTACGTCGCCGAGGAGCACCGGTTCAACGCCGGGACGGAGGAGAACCGCTCGCGGGCCTTCCTGCTCGAAGACGACCTGCAAGTCCGCACGCTCGACGACCGCCTCAAGATGTTCCAGAAGTGGGAAAAGAAGTTCGACGGCGGCATGGGCTGGTTCACGAAGCACGCCGACCAACTGCGGCTGCTCGAGGACACGACCGGCAGCGGCCGGGCGAACAAGTCCACGGTCCTCGCGCGGTTCAACGGCCCGCTCGACGGCCTGGCCGCCGGCGTGATGGCGACGAACGACGACGTGTACTTCACCTGCATCCCCAGCCTGTGGGTGTTGAAGAAGGGGGCGGACAAGCCCGTGCCGCTGCTCACCGGGTTCGGCGTGAACGCGGCGTTCCTCGGCCACGACCTGCACGGCCTCTGCTGGGGGCCGGACGGCAAGCTCTACTTCAGCGTCGGCGACCGCGGGTTCCACGTCACCACGAAGGAGGGCACGACCCTCAGCGGCCCGCGGACCGGCGCGGTCTTCCGCTGCAACCCGGACGGCACGGAACTGGAGGTCGTCCACCGCGGCCTGCGGAACCCGCAGGAGTTGGCGTTCGACCAGTACGGCAACCTGTTCGCCGACGACAACAACTGCGACAAGGGGGACCACGGCCGCCTCGTGTACGTCGTCGAGGGCGGCGAGAGCGGGTGGAACATGGCCTACCAGTCGATCGCGCCGCACACCTCCGCCCCGTGGTTCGCCGAGCGGCTGTGGCACCTGCACCACGCCGGGCAGCCGGCGTACATCGTGCCGCCGGTCGGCAAGATCGGGACGGGGCCGAGCGGGTTCCTGTTCACCAGCGGCACGAGCCTGCCGGACCGGTACAAGAACTCGTTCCTGATGTGCAACTACACCGGCAACGGCGGGCTGGAGTCGTTCAAGGTGAAGCCGGTCGGGGCCGGGTTCGAGATCGACGACTACCACGACTTCTTCAAGCCGATCCAGGCGACGGACGCCGAGTTCGGGTACGACGGCAAGCTGTACGTCAGCGACTTCGTGAACCTCGACTGGTCCGGCAAAAGCCTCGGCGGCCGTGTGTACACGGTGTTCGACCCGAAGCGGATCTCGAGCGCGGAGGTGGTCGAGACGAAGAAACTGTTCGCGGAGGGGTTCGAGCAGCGGTCGATCGCGGAACTGGTCAAGCTCCACTCCCACCCGGACCAGCGGGTCCGACAGCGGGCGCAGTTCGCGTTCGTCAAGCTCGGCGAGTCGGACGTGAACGCGCGGCGGGCGCAGAACCAACTGGCTCACGACGGCAAGGCCGACTTGCTCGCCCGCCTGCACGCGATCTGGGGAACCGCGCAACGGGGAAACGCCCTGTCGTTGGCCATGCTACTCGGCGACGCGGACCCGGAAGTCCGCGCCCAAACGGCGAACGTGTTGGGCTGGAAGATCGACGCGAAAGTGAAGACGGCCGCGCCGCTGCTCGAGCCACGGCTGACGGACGCGTCCCCGCGGGTGCGGTTCTTCGCCGCCCAAACGCTCGGCAAGATGGGCCACCGGGACGCCGTCCCGGCCCTGTTCGACCTGCTGAAGGAAACCAACGACGCCGACCCGCACCTGCGGCACGCCTGCGTGACGGCCCTCGCCCGCATTGGCGACGCCGACGCGGTGGCGGCGAAGGCGAAGGACGAGAGCGCGGCCGTGCGGCTGGCCGTCGTGCTGGTGCAACGGAAGCTCGGCGACGAGCGCATCGCCGCGGCGTTGCAGGACGCCGACTGGTTCATCCGCACCGAGGCGGCGCGGGCGATCCACGACCTGCCGCTGGAGAAGCTGTACCCGGACCTCGCGGCGCTGCTGCCGACGCTCGGCGACAAGCCGATCCCGGACGGCGACCCGCTCGTGCGGCGATGCATCAGCGCCGCGTACCGGCTCGGCAAGGCCGACGGCGCGAGGGCGGTACTGGCCGCGGTCACGAACGAGAACTTCTCGGCGGTCGTGCGGGCCGAGGCGCTCGCGGCGATCTCCGACTGGGCCGACCCGCCGCCGCGGGACCGCGTTACCGGGTTCTGGCGGCCGCTGCCGAAGCGGGACGCCACGGCGGTGCGGGCCGTCGTCGAAACGAACCTGTCGAACCTGCTCGCGAAAACGTCGGGTGGCTTGCAGACGGCGGTGATCGGCACGATTCAGAAGCTCGGCGTGAAGGCGGACACCGGGCAGTTCGTGGCGTGGGCGAAGGACGCCGGGAAGGACGCAAACCTCCGCGTCGCGGCGATGCGGTTCCTCGCGAGCCAGAAGGCGAAGCCGCTCGACGAGATTCTGACCGCAGGGCTGTCCGACCAGTCGCCGACGATCCGCGCCGAGGCCCGCGAGCTGATCGCGAAGGCGGACGCGAAGCGCGGCGCGAAACTCTTCGCTGAGGTTCTCAACGGCGAGACCGCGACGACCGCCGAGCGACAACGGGTATTCGCGGCGTTGCCGGTGGTGAAGACGCCGGACGCCGAGAAGCTGCTCGATGCGTGGGCGGCGAAGCTGTCCGGCGGGAAAGTTCCGGCCGACCTGCAACTGGATGTCGTGGAGGCGACGAAGGCCGCGCCGTCGCCGGTGCGGGCGCTGCACCGGGCGGACTTCGAGTCGAAGCTGCCGACGGACGCGCTCGGCAAGTGGCAGGTCGGCCTCCGCGGCGGCGACGCGGACGCCGGGCGGGAGGTGTTCTTCAACCACACGGCCGCCCAGTGCGTGCGGTGCCACGCCGTCCGCGGCGTCGGCGGTACGGCCGGCCCGGAACTGACGGCGGTGGCCGCGAAGAACGGCCGCGAGTACTTCTTGGAGTCGCTGATCCTGCCGAGCGCGAAGATCGCCGAGGGATTCGCGACGGTGACGCTGACGCTGGCGGACGGCCGGGTGCTGGCCGGGACGCTGCTGGCCGAGACGAAGGCGGCGGTGACGGTGCGGAAGCCGGACGGCGCGACGGTGACGGTCGAGGCGGCCGACATCGAGAAGCGGGTCGTGTCGTCGTCGGCGATGCCGTCGGTGGAGAAGACGCTCACCCCACGCGAGGTGCGGGACTTGGTGGAGTTTTTGACGACGTTGAAGTAGGTGTTTGGGCGAAAGCCCAGGGTCGGCCGACCCTGGGCTTTCGCCCATTTCCCTTTCACCACAGGCGGCGGGGGTTGAACACGTCGTCCGGGTCGAGCGTTCGCTTGACGTGCTTCATCAGCTCCCAGTCCGCGCCGCCCTTCGCCGGCCTCGTAGCCCCGCGGCGAAGCACGAACTCATCGCTTAACGCCTCACCGTGCGCCCACAGGATGCCATTGAGCGGTTGGCCGTGGACCAGCACGCCGTCGCGGTTCGCACGATTCGCGACCGCGGCCGCCTCGCTCGGCCGCACCGCCGCCTTGCCGATGAACCGGCTCGCCGCGCGGACTTGTAGGTCGGTCGCCTTCTGCCACACGCCGTCCGCCTCGACCGTCGGCCGGTTCAGCTCCGCGAGTAGCGTCGCCCGCTGCCAGTCGGCCGTCACCCGCTTCTCCTCGAACCCGACGGCCACCACCCAGTCGCCGGTCACCGGCGGGAGGCCGAGTTCCTTCCACGCGGCCGCGTTCAGCAACTCGACCGCGACCGGCCGGCTGTTCGACTTGTGCAGCAGATCGAGCGCGGCGGCCAGCCCGTTCACCGGGCAGCCGAACGCCACCGCCACCGCCGCCTCCGGGCGGGGCCGGACCTTGAGCGTCAGCTGCGTGACGACGCCGAGCGTGCCCATCGCCCCGGTCTGGAGTTTCATGAAATCGTACCCGGCCACGTTCTTAACGACGCGGCCGCCGCCCTTCACCTCGACGCCGTCGTCGGTCACGAAGCTGACGCCGATGACGTAGTCGCGGAGCGTGCCGTACCCGAATCGCCGCGGGCCGCTCGCGTTCGCCGCCACCGCCCCGCCGACCGTCGCCCGGCCCGGCAGCGGCACGTCGATCGGCAGCCATTGATTTTCCTTCGCCAGCACCCCGGCCAGCGCGTCGATCGTCATGCCGGCCTGCACCGTCACCGTCATGTCGCGGGCCGGATAGTCGATCACGCCGTTGAGCGCCGTCGTGTCGAGCGCCACGCCCGGCTTCGTCGGCGGCAGCCCGAGGTCGAGCATCGTCCGCCCGCCGACCGGGTACACGGCCCGCTTCTCCGCGCGAGCCTCCGCGACCATCCGGCCCAGTTCCGCCGCCGAGTCGGGCCGCAGGACGGGGACCGTGACCTGGCCGACGGTGATCGTTTCGCCCACGAAAAACCTCCGCGATCTCGGGACTTTCTGAACTACGCTACGGACGACTCGCCGCCTCGCCCGCGTTCGGACTATTGCTAAACTAACGGCCCCTCACCGGTCCAGGACCGCCCATGCCCCCCGCGGACGCCACGGCTGACTTTCTACGGGCCATCGAGGCGTCCGGCTTCCTGACGGCCGCGCAACTCACCGCCCTCCGGTCGTGGGCGCAACTCGAACGGGCCGACTCCCAGGCCGTCGCCCGCGAACTCAACAAGCGGGCGTGGCTGACCGGCTACCAGATCAAGGAAATCTTCCGCGGCCGCGGGAAGTCCCTGCTCGTCGGCCCGTACCGCATCCTCGACCTGATCGGCGAGGGCGGCATGGGCCGCGTCTTCCGGGCCGTCCACACCCGCCTCGGCCGGGACGTGGCGCTGAAGGTCATCCGCCGGGAGAAGCTGGCCAGCCCGCTCACCGTCCGCCGGTTCCGGCAGGAGATCCAGGCCGTCGCGACGCTGTCGCACCCGAACGTCGTCCTCGCGTTCGACGCCGACGAGGCGGGCGGCGATCATTTTCTCGCGATGGAGTTCGTGGACGGCGTGGACCTGACGAAGCTCGTCCGCGACCACGGCCCGATGCCGATCCCGCTGGCGTGCGACTACATCCGGCAGGCGGCGCTCGGCCTGCACCACGCCTACGAGCGGGGGTTGGTTCACCGCGACGTGAAGCCGAGCAACCTCATCGCCGCGAAGACCGGACAGGTGAAGGTGCTCGACCTCGGGCTGGCGATGCTCAACGAGACGCATCAAAGCGAGAAGGCGAGCCGGGTGACGCAGGAGGGGTTCGTCATCGGCACGCCGGACTTCCTGGCCCCGGAGCAGGCCCGCAACCCGCAGAACGTGGACACGCGGGCCGACGTGTACGCGCTGGGCGCGACGCTCTTCTACCTGCTGACCGGGAAGGTCCCCTACGAGGGGGCGACGCCGACGGAGAAGCTCGTCAAGCACGTGACCGACCCGCCGCCGAGCCTGCTCGCGAGATTGCCGCACGCGCCGCCGCAGCTGGACGCGCTCATCCAATGGATGATGGCGAAGGGGCCGGGCGACCGGCCGCAGACGCCGGCGCAGGCGGCGATGGCGCTCGTGCCGTTCTGCCCGCCGCCGTCCGGGTCGCACCCGCACCCGACGGCCCACCGCCCGCCGTCCCCGTTCGCGCTGGAGCCGGAGGGCAGCAGTCAGGCGTTCAAGCTGCCGGCCTCCGAGGCCCCGGCCCGCGTCCGGGAGCGTGCCCGCCACGCCGGCGGGCTGACCGGGTGGCTGGTCACGCTCGTCGCGGCCGTGACGGTCGGCACGCTCGGGTACATGCTCTACCGGTTCACCCTGATGCCGGACCCGCCCCCGACGCCGGAGTTCACGAACCCGATCGGCATGAAGTTCGTCCTGATGACCGGCGGCACGTTCGTGATGGGGTCGCCGGACAACGAGCCGGGCCGCGGGCCGGAGGAAGGCCCGGCCGGGGAGGTGACGCTCGACCGGCCGTTCTACGTCGGCGTCACGGAGGTGACGAACGGCCAGTACCAGGAGCTGATGGGCAGTTCCCCGGCGTGGACGGTCAGCCGCGTGCCGGGGGCCGGGGAGTGGCCGGTCGAGCAGGTGACGTGGGCGGACGCGCAGGAGTTCTGCAAGCGGCTCAACGCCCGCGACCGGGGGAAGCGCCGCGGGTGGGCGTACCGGCTACCGACGGAGGCCGAGTGGGAGTTCGCGTGCCGCGGCGGGACGACGACGCCGTTCGCGTTCGGCGACCAGTTGCTGCCGGAACACGGCGAGGCGGTCGCCCCGCCACCGCCGCAGGAGAAGCAACCCGACGCGAAGCCGGCGAAGATCGACAAGCCGAACAAGGTCGGCCGGTCGAGCGCGAACCCGTTCGGGCTGATCGACTGCCACGGGAACGTGGCGGAATGGTGCCAGGACTACTACGCCCGCGGCTACCCGCCGGGGCCGCGGACGAACCCGACCGGCCCGACGACCGGCGACCTACGGGCCGTCCGCGGCGGCGCGTTCGACGAGCCGATGGCGCGAGCGAGATCTGCCGCCCGCCGCGGCGAGCTGCCGGACCGCAAGGACCGCAGCATCGGGTTCCGCGTGGTGCTTGCACCGGTCCCGTAACGGGCAATTCTGAACGCCCGGTTAGACAGGGTTTTGGCCCCGGGTGGGGCCACGGACTGTAGCCACGGGTGAAACCCGTGGAATGGAATCCGAATCAACACCGCCCCGGCGGGGCGGAGGAACGTTCCTCCGCCCCGCCGGGGCGGTCGCATTTCTGCGGGCCTCCCACGGGTTGCGCTGCGCTCCACCCGTGGCTACAGCCCGCCGCCCCTCCGGGGCAAAGACGCGACCTCCACCGTAGACCCTCAGGCACTCGTGTCTAACGACATCAGCCGAACACCGCCTTGTACGCCTCGTCGTTGAACCCGACCACCATCGTCTTGCCGACCTTCGCCGTCGGGGCCCGCAGGTTCCCCGTCGGGCCGATGATGAGCGCGAGAATCTCCTCGTCACTCGGCCGGTTCTTTTTCAGGTCGAGCGTCTCGACCTTTTTCCCCTTCGCCGCGATCAGCTTGTCGATCCCGGCGAGCAGGGCCAGCGCCCCCTCCTCGTCGATCTTCTGCTTCGTCGCGTTCACCGTCGTCGTCGCCGTCACACCCTTCGGCCCAAGGAACCCCTGGGCGCTCTTGCAGGTGTCTCAAGACGTGCGCTGGTACAGCCAGTCGATCACCTTCGCCATCGGGTCGGCTCCGTGAGTGGTTGAAGCGTGGGTATTGATAGACCGCGATTCACGGCTTCGCCAACTCCTCGAACGTCTTGTTCAGGATCGGGTACGCCCGCCAGTCGGAATAATCGAAATGCCACCACTCGGCCTCGTACACGGTGAACCCCTCCGCCGCCATGGAGCGCCGCAGGAGGTCGCGGTGGAATCGCTGCCGCGACGTGCCGCCGACGTAGTCCGGGTACGCGCGGTCCGAGAACTCGTCGTACCCACTCACCACCTCGACCGGCTTGCCGGTAATTAGGTCGTACAGCCCCAGGTCCACGGCGCAGCCGCGGTTGTGCCGCGACCCCTTCGCCGGGTCGGCGACGAACCCGTGGAACTTCTCCGGCGTCGCGTCGCGGAACATCTTCGTGACGTGCCACGGCCGGTAGGCGTCGTAGACGAGCAGGCCGTACCCGGCGGCCGCGAGCTTCTTGTGAACACGGCCGACCGCCTCCGCCGCCGGCTTCTGCATGAACGCCTTCGCCGACGTGTAGAACGGCGTGCTCAGGAAGTTGTTGTCCGTCGCGTACCGGATGTCGAACTTGATTGTCTTGTCGATCGTCGCGAGATCGACGAGGTCCGGCCTGCGGAACTCGCGGTCCTCCTTCGGCGGCGTCGCCGCGAGCGCGGCCGCCCGCAACTCGGCGACCGGCTTCACGGCCTGGACGCGGAACGTCTCGCCGTTCTCGCCGTCCACCTTCCGCCGCTCGAACGCGACGCTCGCGGCCGTCACCTTCGTGGCGTGGCCGGACTTGTCGCGGGTGAACACGAGCTTCTCGCCGTGGTACATCCCCTGGTTCGGGAACGCGAATACGTCCTCCGACTCCTCGGTCAGCGGGTCGATCTCGATCCACTCGATCAAGGCGTGCAGCTTCCCGGCTCGTTCATAAACGAACAGCGTGTTGTGGTCCCACCCGTACTCGCCGATCAGCCCCTTCCATTTCGCCGGGGGTTCCGGCGGCGGAGTCGTCGCGGTCGGCTCCTTCGTGTAGACGGTCTTCGCGGCCGTCGTCAACGTGTCGCCGTCGCGGGCGATCTTTAACCCGCCGACTTGCAACACTCCGTCAGTTACCAAATCGGTCCCCGACTTGCGGAGTTCGTACCGCACCCCGCCGCGGGCGAGCGTCAGGTACAGCCGCCCGAACGACTCGTCCAGTTCCAGCCAGGTGTCCTTCGCGGCGTACCGCCCGGCGAGGCCGCGGGCCTCCTCGACCGTCAGCGGCTCGGTCCGGGGAACGTCCGGCAGCGGCTTCCCGGCCTTCGCCGCGAGCATCATACGGAACGCCGCGTTCGAGACGTGCCCGACGACCGCGTTCGCCACGTCGCGGGAGCACACCACGATCACGGCCAACTTCTCGCTCGGCAGGATCGACCACGTCGTGGCGAACCCGTAGATCGCGCCGCCGTGGCTGACTTCCTTAAGGCCGTCCAACTCGCCGACGTGGAACCCGATGCCGAACCCGTCCTTCGCGTCCGGCTTCGCGAACTGCGGGGCAAACATCTGGTCGATCGTCTCTTGCTTCAGGAGCCGCGCGTCGCCGGCCTTGCCGCCGGCGAAGAGGTACGTGGCGAACTTCGCGAGGTCGGTGACGGTCGAGTACATGCACCCGGCCGGGGCCATGCCCAGCTCGAACGTCGGGGCCGGGAACTCGCGGCCGTGGTACGTCCACATCACCGCGTCCGCGAGATCCTTCTTGACCACCGGCGTCGGCCGGAACGAACTCGCCGCCATGCCGAGTGGCTTCAGCACGGCCGCTTCCACCGCGTCCTCGAACGGCTTGCCGGACACTTTTTGCACGACCGCGCCGACGACGCCGATGGCCGCGTTGGAATACTTGATCCTCTCGCCCGGCGGGTAGACGAGCGGGATGCCGTTCAGGCTCGCGACGGTCTGCTCCAGCGTCGGCCCAGTCGGGTCGAAGTAGTTCCCGACTGGCGGCTCGCGGATGAGGCCGGACCGGTGCGCCATGAGCATCCGCAGCGTGATCGGCTTGTGCTCCGGCTTCACGACCGGCTTGAAGTCCGGCAGGTACGCCGTCACCGGCGCGTCGAGGTCGAGCTGCCCCTTCTCGACGAGCTGCATCACGGCCACGTCCGTGAACAGCTTTGACACCGACCCGACGCGGTAGACGGTCCGCTCGGTCGCCGGGACTTTCTTGTCCTTGTCCTGGAAGCCGAACCCCTTCGCCCAGACGACGCGCTGGTCGTCCACGAGCGCAACGGACAGCGCGGGCAGTTGCTTGTCCTTGACCTCGTGTTCGATCAGGGCCGTGAGCTTCTCAATGGCCGGCCGGTATGTGTCAGGAGCTTGTGCCGTCGCGAAGGAACTGGTCAGCAGATGCGCGACGATGACCGCGAGCCGGGATGTGTACGCCATGAAGCCGTCCTGTACGCGGGGTGCGGGCCATTCACCGCATTAGCGTAGCGTCTCGACGGCCGCGGATGAAGTAGAAAGGGCGAGCGGCTACGAATCCCGCTTCCAGATTTCGATCCGGCCGCGGTCCGGGACGACGATCTCGCGGGCGAACTTGAACCGCGCCTGCCCGCGGAGCCACGCCCCGGCGAGCGGCGCGACCTCGATCGGCGGCGGCGGCTCGAACAGCGGCGACGTCGGCGGAATCTCCACGACCACGACCGTGTCGCAGGCCGTGTGCTTCACCCAGTGCGCGAACACGGCCGGCGTGTTCTCGAACGCGCCGACCTCGCGGAAGTCGATCTCCACGCCGTCCGTGCGGCCGTACCGCTCGTAGAAGCTCCACTTCGCCCAAGGCCGGTAGACGACGTTGCCGAGGATCATCGTCTTTCGCGAGTCGGCCACCTCCGGCAGGTAAGCGTCCGTGATCTCGCGGATCGAGTACGCCGCGCCGTCGTGCCCGCGCTCGGTCGCCCGGCCCGGCTCGACGCACGGCGGCCCGAGGACGATGCCGGCCGCGACCAGGAGCGCCCCGCCGACGGCGTGGGCGGCCCACGGCCGGGTGAGGAGCCGCAGCACCGTCGCGACGGCGACGCCGGCCAGTACGAACAGGACCGGCGACCACGTGTGCAGGAACCGCAGCTTGTGGTTCGGGTGGTTCAGCGTGAGGGCCGTCGCGAGCACCGCGAAGACGGGCACGACGACGAAACCGGACCGGAGCGACCGGGCGAAGGTGGCGACGATCCCGAGGACGGCCAGCCCCGCGATCGCGACGGCGACTTGCGGCCCCGTGCAATACTCCGTCGCGAACCCGCGCCAGTAGAACTCGGCCGTGTCCGCGAGCGACGTGTGGTACACGCCCTCCGTGTTCGCGAAGCTCAAGTACCACAGGAAGTACCGCAGCCGCAGCGGCAGTGCCAGCCACACGAGCGCCGGAACGATGTGCCACCGTGCGACCGCGACGCCGACATCGCCGAGATGTTCCCGCGTCCACGCTAGGCCGGCCCGCCGCCACCAGAGTGCGATCTTCAAGAGTGCGAGACCGTAGGCGACGTTCACGACGACGCGGGTGGACTTCATGCCGACGGTTCGCCCGCCGACTTCGAGCGACCAGCCGCCGGTCCACGCGGTCCAGCCGGCCGCCGCCATCAACGACACGATGACGACGTTCCCCGGCGAGAGGAGTTGCCGCCTCAAGAATTCTCGGCTCGCGGCTTCCCGTACGACCGCCGACGCGACCGCGAACACGGCCGAGAATCGAGTGAGGCCGAGGGTTGTGCAAATCGCGAGAAGCGTCAGCAGCCAGTAGTTGTACTTCAGGAAGAAGAGGCACGTCAGGCCGAGCGCGAGGCCGACGCCGGCGCGACGGGTCGGCCGGTCGAGACAGGCCGCCGTGGCGTACAGCGTCAGCAACGTCAGCGCGAGGCCGAGGCTTTCGAGCATCGCGTCCGTGGCGTAGGCGCGGACCGCCGGGGACGCGGCCACGAGCAGCGCGGCGAGCAGCCCGCCGTAGGCCCCCGCCGCCCCCGGCACGGCCCGGCGGACGAGGGCGAACCCGAGCACCACGCTCAACACGAACCCGGCCATACTCGGCACGACGGCGAGCGTCGTGCTCGGGCCGAGAACGGTGAGGACGACCGCGAGCAGGACGGCATGGAACGGCCCCCAGACCATGCTGCCGCCGTCGAACACCCCGAGAAACGCTCCGACGCGGCCGTCGCGCAGCTCCGTCGCCATCGCCGCCGCGTAGACGTAGTGGGCGTTGCGGTCGTGCGACACGCTGCCCCACCGGGACGGCTCGGCCGCGGCGTACAAGTGGTAGAGGTTCACGGCGACGCCGGCCGCGACCGCAGCCACGCCGAGCGTCAGCAGGACGGACGCCGAAGGAACGGATAGGCGAGGGAAGTTCAAAACCGAACGAGGGACCGAAATCGACGGCATGGCCGAACCCGACGCGGAACGAGGGACAAGCGCCGGGGTATGGCCGAAGTGGCGAAACTTGGCAACCCGAATCGCCGCCCTCACCCGTCCGGCGGGAGTACGATCTGGCAGCAGCCGAGGTCCAGCGCCTCCTTCGCGACACCGGCCTCGACGATCTCGTTCAGCACGCCGTCGCACAGCGAATAGACGACGAACCGGCCGCGCTTGTCCCCCTCGATGAGGCGGGCCGACTTGAGAACCGTCAGGTGGTGGGACACGTTCAGGGGCGGAATCTTCAGCGCCTCGACGATTTGCGTCACGTTCCGCTCGCCCTCGGTCAGGAGGCGGACGATCTTCAACCGCTCGGGGGCGGCCAGCGCGCCGAGCAACTCGGCACACCGGGACGGCTGCAACGGGTCTTTCGGCATCGACGGTCCTCGCCACCACGGCCGGGGTTCGGTCCCCTCAATTTAGCGTTCTCGGATTTTTTTGTTAGGCGGACCCGCCGGGCCGGAATAACATCTTGACTCTAGGGCAGATGTCATCCTGCGACGTGGGGCCTCTCACCACGACGACCACACGTTGAGGTCAGCCATGTCCGCGCGTCTCCGGAAGGGCTTCACGCTAATCGAGTTGCTCGTCGTGATCGCGATCATCGCGATCCTGATCGGGTTACTCCTCCCCGCCGTTCAAAAGGTCCGCGAGGCCGCCGCCCGCGCCCAGTCGCAGAACAACCTGAAGCAGCTCGGCCTCGGGGCGGCGAACTACGAGTCGGTGTACCAGCACTTCCCGAACAGCGGCGGGTACGACTACGCGAACGGCGCGAGCAACACGGCCCCCTACGTCACCTCGACGGACGGCGCGACCGTGCCGTCGCCGGACGCCTACACCGTCATCCCCGGCTACGGGAACTTCCGGCCGCGGTGGGGCGACGCCCTGAAGCAAGGGAAGTTCCAGCTCGGGTCCACGTTCTTCTCCCTGCTGCCCTACGTCGAGCAAGAGGCCCTGTTCCGGGACGGGATCGCCGCGTACCGGACGCCGGTGAAGGCGTTCCACATGCCGCTCCGCCGGCCGCCGACCGCCCTCCAGGTCCCGGCGACCGACCCGGTGTACCCCGGCTGGAGTTACAACGACGGCGGGGCCGGGCCGAGCGCCCGAACCGACTACGCGGCCAACGAGATGGTGTTCTGGACGACCTACGCCGGGTGGGGCAAGGTCTCGACCATCGCGAGCATTACGGACGGCACGTCGAACACCATCTTCATCGGCGAGAAGGCGATGGCCCAGCGGGCCGTGGCCGCCGGGTCGTGGCACTGGGACGAACCTTACGTCATGGGCGGCAACGGCGGCGTCGGCCGGTGCGGGGACGAACTCTACTCCGACACGCAGCTGAACGCCTTCCCGGAGCGGGCGTCGAGCGCGTCCTGGTCCGAGGGCGGCGACAACTGCGGCGGCGGGAACTGGGGGTCGCCGAGTTCCGCCGGCGGGCCGCAGTTCGCGTTCGGCGACGGCAGCGTCCGGACCGTCCGGTACGGCACGCCGTCCGCGATGGTCCGCCGGATGCTCCGGCAGTCCGACGGCCAGGTCGTCACCAACGAGTAAGGGGGCCGCGGTGCGAACCGGATTCTTCTTCCTGACGGCGGCGGTCCTCCTCGCGACCGGGCCGGGGTGCGGCGGCGAGTGGCCGCCTCTCGCGACCGCGACCGGCAAGGTGACGTTCAAGAACGAGCCGCTGACGGCCGGGAGCGTCACGTTCCACCCGGACGCCGGCAACGAGTACCTGAAGGACAAGCCGTCGAGCCTGCTCCAGGCGGACGGGTCGTTCGCGATGCAAACATTCCCGTTCGGCCCAGGCGTGCCACCGGGGAAGTACAAGGTAACGCTGACACCGGAGTTAGCGAAGCGGATCAAGCGGCCGACCTACGCCGACCCGGCGAAGACGCCGTGGGCCGTGGACGTGCCCGACGGCGGGCTGACGGACCAGGTGTTCGAGGTGAAGTGACGGCGCGGCGGAGCCGTCGCCTGGTCTCGTAGGGCGGGTCAAGGCTTTGCGCCGACCCGCCGTCGCGACCTGAAACTTCGTCGTTTCTCGAAAGTGGTTGCGGCCCCCCCCGGCGGGTCGGCGAAAAGCCTTGACCCGCCCTACAAATCGAATCCGAGGTCTACGATGGCGAACGTCCCCAATCGCACCCCGGCCGCGGCCACGGCCGTGGTGAAGTTCCACGCGAGCCTGAACGTCTCGGACCTCGCGCGGTCGGTCGAGTTCTACGCCGCGCTGCTCGGGGCCGAACCGGTGAAGGTCTACCCCGACTACGCGAAGTTCGAGATCGACGTGCCGCCGCTGGTGCTGTCGCTGAAGCCGAAGCGGGCGTGCGCCGGCGGGCCGCTCAACCACCTCGGCCTGCGGCTCACCACACTCGACGAGTTGCACGCCGTCCACGAGCGAATGAAGGCGGTCGGCGCGCGGATCGGCGAGCAGGACGACGTGAAGTGCTGCTACGCCCGGCAGACGAAGCTCTGGATCACCGACCCGGACGAGACCCTCTGGGAGGTGTACGTCCTGCACGAGGACGTGCCGGACTGGGGCGAGAAGCACAAGAAGGTCAAGCTGCTCGCCGCGCCGCTAAAGGCGTTCGGCGTCCGCGGCGTCATCCGGCGGTGGTGGAACAATGCGTTCGGCCCCCGCGCGACGGGCGGCGCGAGTTACGGCGTGATGGGGCCGATTCCCGGTTCCGAACCCGCGTCGCCGATCCCGGCCGACGCCAGCCCCGTTACCAAGTCCTGACCGATGCCCCCGCCGTCCGCCGCCCTCGGGTACTGGCTCGGCCTGCCGCTGCGGTGGGCCTACCAGGCCGCGCACAACGGCCACGGCATCACCCGCGTGCTGGACATCACGAAGGTCCGCCCGCTGCCGGCCGGGTTGGTCGGCCTCGATCACCCGTGGGTGACGGGGCTGAACCCGGCGACCGGCAAGCCGGTCTGGCACGAGAACGTCATCTACCGCTCGCCGCGAAGCCGCGACGATTTCGCCGACGACGAGGTCGTCGTCGCGGCGACCGGGAAGTTCCTCGCGGAGCGGGTGCGACAGTCGGCCGTGACGCCGGAGCTGCCGGTCGGCCCGAAGCGGCGGATGCCGCACGGTATCAACTACATCCACGGCGCGTCGCACTACAACAGCGGCATCATCGTCCTCAACGACTTCGCCGACGGCTACCGTCACATCTGCGACCCGACCTTCCGCCGCGAGCTGTACCGGTTCGTTCGCGCCGAGCGCCGGGAGGTGCTGTTCCTGTTCCGGGACCGCGAATACACGCCGCGGGATTACGCCTACTTCTCGTGCTGTATGCGGGCCGTGTTCCCGTGGTTCTGCAACCCGAACGGGCCGCGGGAGAAGGTGCTGTGGGGGAACGCCGCCCCGTTCCCGGCGGCGAACCTCATCACCGGCCGATGGATCGCCGACGTGTACGCCCTAAAACGACCGGGCGGCGCGGAGGCGGTGGTCCGCCCGCCGGTCGCGCCGCATACCTACTTTCAAAGCGGCCCCTACGACCGCGGCCGGGAAACTGCCGCGTGGCCGGAGAAGCTGTTGGCGTGGGCGACGTATTTCCGCGTGCGGGTGCGGGGGTCGCGGGGCGGCATGTTCTTCGTGGACCGCCGCCGGGTGTACGCCGACCAGATCGCGGGCCGCCGCGCCCGCGGGTTCGCCGACCGGCCGCAGGCCCGCCTCTGACGGAGGTCGCGTGTTCGACGGCCGCGCCCGCCCGCTGATCGACCCGCCGCTGAACTGGCTCGCCGCCCGGCTCGCGCGGCACGGCCTCGGCGCGAACGCCGTCACCGTCGGCGGGTTCCTCGTCGGCGTCGCCGGGTGCGTGGCCGTCGGGTTCCAACAGTACACGCTCGCCCTCGTGCTGATCCTGCTCAACCGAATCGCCGACGGCCTCGACGGGGCGATCGCGCGGCGGCTCGGCGCGACCGACGCCGGCGGCTACCTGGACATCGTGCTGGACACGATCTTCTACTCCGGCGTGCCGTTCGCGTTCGCGGTCAGCCGGCCCGAGTTCGCGCTGCCGGCCGCGTTCCTGATCTACAGCTTCGTCGGGACGGGTGGGTCGTTCCTGGCGTTCGCGGTGATCGCGGCGAAGCGCGGAATCACGACCGAAAGCCGCGGGAAGAAGAGCTTCTACTACGCCGCCGGGCTGATGGAGGGCACGGAGACGGTCATCTTCTTCGTGCTGTTCTGCCTGCTGCCGGACCAGTTCTCGGTGCTGGCGTGGGTGTTCGGCGGGCTGTGCTGGGTGACGACGGCGGCGCGGATCGTCGCGGGCGTCGTCGCATTCGGCGAAAGGAAAGCATGAATCGCCGCACGTTCCTTCGCTCGGCCTCCGCGGCCGCCCTCGGCACATCGGTCGGGTGCGGGCAACCTTCCAGACCCAAATCCGGCCCGTTCACCGGCCGTGAACTCCGCGTCTTCGTCTACTCCGGCGGGCATGAGAAGACTATACGGGAAGTGTTCGTCCCGGCGTTCGAGGCCGCGACCGGGGCGACCGTCTCGCTGTTCCCCGGCTGGTGGGACGGCATGACGAAGTTGAAGACCGCCCCGGCCGACGACCCGCCGTTCGACCTGATGATTACCGACGCGACGCAGGGCTACCCGGCCGCGAAGGAGGGGCTGTTCGCGACCATCGACTTCGCGAACGTGCCGAGCCACAAGGCGCTCGCGGCCCCGGCCCTGGAGCCGTGGGTGTATCGGGAGGGGTTCGGGCTGCCGTACCCGGACTCGGTCATGACGCTCGCGTTCAACAAGCAGCTCGTCCCGGACGCACCGACGCGGTGGCGCGACCTGCTGCGGCCGGCGCTCGCAGGAAAAATCGGGCTGTACAACCACTTCTACATGAGCCTGTTCACGTTCGCGGCCGTCCTCGCGGACGCGAACAACAAGGCGGGCACGGCCCACGACCTGATCCGCAATAACATGGACGAGGTGTTCCGGTTCGCCCGCGAGCACCGGCAACGGGTGAAGCTGTGGTGGCCGACCTCGACGGACATGATCCTCGCGCTGAACGACAAGGCCGTCGCCGCGGGCAACATGCACAGCCCGGAGTACCTGCAAGCCCTCCGCGAGAAGCCGGCCCTCGCCGCGGCCGTGCCGGAGAAGGACCGGGCGATGGTGCAGGTGTTCTGGGCCATCCCCGCCGGCACGAAGCAAAAGGAACTGGCCGAGAAGGCGCTCGACGTGCTGTTCGGCGACGACGTGCAACTCGGGTTCGCCCGCCGCGGCATGGCGACGGCCCGGCCGGACACGGCGGCGAAAATGGCGGCCGAGGACCCGCTCTGGAAGGCGCTCTACCCGCACACGGACGAGCAGTTCAAGACCCTGAAGTACTACCCCTACGACGTGTATGCCAGCCAATGGGACCAACTCGCCGACCGCTGGGACCGCACCGTCCTCCGCGGCGGGTGACGCCGTTCGGCTGGCGGCGGTCGCGTTCGGCTTCGGCCCCGCGCCGGTCGTCCGCGACGTGTCGCTCTCCGTCCCGGCCGGCTCGTTCCTCACCATCCTCGGCCCGTCCGGGTGCGGGAAGACGACGCTCCTCAAGCTGATCGGCGGCTACCTGCTCCCGACCACCGGCCGCGTGTTCCTCCGCGGCCGCGACGTGACGGCCGCGCCGCCGGAGGCGCGGAACGTCGGCACGGTGTTTCAGAACTACGCCCTGTTCCCGCACCTGACGGCCCGCAAGAACGTCGCGTTCGGCCTCGAAGTCCGCCGGCAATCGAAAGTGGGCGAACGGGTCGAGGCGCTGCTCGACCGCGTGCGATTGGATCGTGACGAGTGGGACCGGCTGCCGTCGCAGCTCTCCGGCGGTCAGCAGCAGCGGGTCGCGGTCGCGCGGGCGCTGGCGTTCGGCCCGGACGTGTTACTCTTGGATGAACCGCTGGCGAACCTCGACCGCCACCTGCGGGAGTACCTGCGGGCCGAGCTGCGGCGGGTCCACGCGGAATCGGGCACGACGACGCTCATGGTCACGCACGACCAGGACGAGGCGCTGGCCGCGTCCGACCTCGTCGGCGTGATGCACGCCGGGCGGCTGCTCCAGGTCGGGCCGCCGCGGGAGGTGTACGACCGGCCGCGGACTCCGTTCGTCGCCCGGTTCCTCGGCGACGCGAACGTCCTCGACGGCGGAATCCTGGGAAGGCCCGTCGGCTCGAAGGTGCTGGTTCGTCCGGAAAACGTGACGCTTGGCGGCCCGCGAGCCGGCCGGGTGACGGCGGTTACGTTCTACGGCCGCGACCTGTCCGCCGACGTGCGGGCCGACGGCTTCACGTTGAAGATTCGGCTGGGAAGTCAGGAGAAAGTGTCGGTCGGCGATGCGGTGACGTTCGACATCCCGCCCGCCGCGTGCTGGCCGATCCCGGACGACGAACCGTGAGCCGCGGCACGCCGTACCTGTTGACCGCCCCGGCCGCCGCGCTGCTTGGCGGGTTCGTGATCGTGCCGCTCGTGCTGCTGCTACGGGTCAGTCTGTACGAGCCGGCCGGCGGACGCGGATTTTATTCACCCGGCACGGTCACGTTCGACAACTTCGCGGCCCTGTTCGACGCCAACGGGCTCGCGCTGATTCGCTTCACGATCCTGTTCGCGGTCACGGTCGCCGCCGTGACGCTGCTCATCGGCTACCCGCTCGCGCTGTTCGTGCGGTCGCTGACACCGCGGTGTCAGTCAATCGCCCTCGCCCTCGTGCTGCTGCCGAAGACGGCCGGGCTGCTCGCCACGCTGTTCGGGTTGCAACGCCTTCTACCACGTGGCCCGGTCGCGGCCGCCGTCGCGGAGGTGTACTTGATCCTGCCCTACGTCGTACTCGTGCTGGTCGTGCAGTTGCGGTCCATCGACCCGACGCTGACGGCCGCCGCCCGCGGCCTCGGCGCGGGGCCGTGGCAGGCGTTCCGCCGCGTCACGCTGCCGCTGTCGCGGCCGGGCATCGTCCTCGCGTTCGAGCTGGGCCTCGCGTGGGGGCTGGGGGCGTTCCTCGGCCCGCTGTTCCTCGGCGGGCCGGACGAGATGACGCTGTCGGTCGAGGTCCACCGCCAGGCGTTCGAGTACGGCCGGTGGCCCCGCGCGGCGGCGGAGGCGGTCGGGTTGCTCGTACTGACGCTCGCCGTGCTGCTCGTCAGGAGGCGGCGATGAGTGCGCGACTCGTCGGCTGGGCCGTCCTCGTCGGCCTGCTCGCGCCGGTGTTGCACACGGCGTGGGTGTCGTTCTCGCCGGACTCCTTCCTGACGCCGCCGGCCGACGACTGGTCGCTGCGGTGGTATCGGGCCTTCGCCGAGGACCGCCGCTGGACGGCCGCCGTCGCGCGAAGCCTCATGGTGGCGACGTGCGCCGGCGTGCTGAGCGTCCTCGCCGCCGCGCCCGCGGCCTACGCGATTCGGCACGAGCGGTTCGTCGGTCGAAAGCTGCTCGCGGCCGGCGTCCTTTTGCCGGCGTGCCTGCCGCCCGCCGCGCTCGGCATGGGCGTGCTGCCGTTGATGCACGCCATCGGGTTGTGGGGCAGCCTCGTCGGGATCGTGCTTGTCCACGCGACGCTGGGCCTGCCGGTCGCGTTCCTGATCGTGCGGTCTCATTTGACGGAACAGATTCACCAGCTCGAATCGGCCGCGCGGGGCCTCGGCGCGAGTCCGTCGCAAACACTCCGCCGCGTCACGCTGCCGCTACTCCGGCCCGCGCTCGTCGCGGCGGGCGTGGCCGTGTTCGTGCTGTCGCTGAACGAGTCGCTCGTCACGCTGTTCCTGGCGACGCCTTCGACCGAAACCGTCCCGGCGGTGACGTGGCCGCAGTTGCGGTACTCGCCGACGCCGCTCGTCGCCGTCGCGTCCGGCGTCACGGCCGTCGTCGGGGCGGTCGGCATCTGGATCGTCTTCCGCGTCGCGCGGCCGATGAAATGACGAACGGCGGGCGTCTTCGCCGTTCGCGGATGAACCTTCATCATCAGTCGATGTTCGCGATCACCTCGCCGCCGTTGCGGGTGACGAACGCCGCCAGCGCCCGGATGTCCACGGTCGAGCGGAGGAACCGGACCGACCCGTCGGCGAACAGGGCGTTCACCCCGCCGGTGTGGAACCCGTACACCTGGCCGCTGCCGTCCACGTTGTAGAACGGGTGCGGGTACGTGCCGATCTGCTCGCCGTTCGTGACGTTGATGGCGTTCGGGCCGGGGAACGTCGTGCCGTCCGCCGACGCCCCGCGGAGGACGTTCAGCTCCGTCGCCGGGCGGCACCAGCCGCCGCCGTTCACCCGGTTGTTCCCGCTCGCCTGCGTGACCAGCTTGCCGAGCCGGTAGACGTTCGGCCGGCCGGCGCTCTCGGTCAGGTGCAGCGTGTTGCTCAGGCCGTCGGTGAAGCTCGCGAAGTTCAGCTTCACGGTCTTCGACAGCGCCCCGTTGTCCGCCTTCCCAGTGCCGGGTTGGATCAGGCCGAGCGTTTCGAGTTCCGGCGAGACGCCGTAGAACCCGGAGTAGTCGCCGTTCGCGACGATGTTCGTCCACGCCGGGGTCGTGTCCGGCGCGCCGTCCACCAGTTGCCCGTTCGGGGCGGACGGGCACTCGACGACCTTCAGCCGCGTGCTAAAGCCGGGGTTCAGGTTCGCCGGTTGGTGCCAGTTCACGTTGAGGCTCACGTTCCGGAACACGTTCTCCTGCTCGATGTACGGCAGCAGGTACGTCAGCCAGCGAACCCGCACGGTGCTGGTCGCGTCCGGCCGGATGTTGCTCGGCAGCCCGTTGTTCGGGTCGTGGTAGTTGTGGAACCCGAGGCCGAGTTGCTTCAGGTTGTTCTGGCAGGTGCTGCGGGCCGCGGCCTCGCGGACTTTCTGGACGGCCGGCAGGAGAAGGCCGATGAGGATCGCGATGATCGCGATCACGACCAGCAACTCGATCAACGTGAAGGCGCGGCGGGTGGTACGAACGCGGTTCATGGAACTCTCCGGGTTTGGGTTTCGTTTAGCGCTTGATGGTGAACGGTTGCAGGTCGGTGGGTCCGGTCGTCACGGTCGCGGCGAACCCGGACGTTTCCGGCTTCGCGAACTTCGGCGGCAGTTGGCTGGTCGGCCCCTCGTCCGGCCGGCGGGTGACCCACAGTTCGACGGTCACCTTGTAGTCGCCGGCCGGCGCGCCGTCGTTGCCGGCGTAGGTGGTGAGCTGGAAGTTGCCGGCCGCGTCCGTCTTGCCGTGCGGCTTCTCGCCGCCGCCGGCCGGGTGGAACACGACGGAGGCGTTCGCGACCGGCTTGTTGCCGTCAAGAACCTTGCCGCTGACCGGGAACGTCGCCTTGCGGCCGTCACCCTTCGAGCAGGACGCGACGGACACGGCGAGGACGACGACGGCGATACGGAGCAGAACTCGGCGGGTCATTTTATCACCAATATGGTCAATTTAGTGATGTAAATTCTCTATAAAGATTATCGTCTAAGTCTCCTATAGGCAACAGTTTTCCCGTCGATTTTCTGATGATTTCTTAAATTGATTGATTGCAGTGACTTGCGTTATTTCAACCTGGACGGGTCAAGGCTTTGCGCCGACCCGCCGGGGCACATGTGGCGACGGCGGGTCGGCGCAAAGCCTTGACCCGCCCTACGAGAACGATCAGATGCTGTAGTCCGGGTCGAAGACGCGGACCTTGCGAGGTGCGACGAAGACGGAATCGCCCTTCTTCAACTTCAGCTCCGCCGACCGCACCGGCGGCAGGTCCACGTTCAGCTCCATCCCGCCGTCGCGGACGGCGACCAGCACCCGCGTCACGGCCCCGGCCGGGACGACGTGCTTGACCGTCGCCGGCAGACTCCGCGTGCCGTTGGCGTGCGTCGCGAGGTCCAACTCGTGCGGGCGGACGAACACCTTCGCCGGGCCGTTGGCCCGATACTCCGGCACGTCGAACTCCAGCCCGCCGACGATCGCCTTGCCGTCGTGGACGCGGCCGTGGAACACGTTCACCTGGCCGAGGAAGTCCATGACGAATGGGTTGGCCGGGTGGTCGAACACCTCCTGCGGCGTGCCGGCCTGCTCGATCCGCCCGGCGTTCATCACGACGACGCGGTCGGCCACCTCGAAGGCCTCCTCCTGGTCGTGCGTGACGAAGATCGTCGTGACCGGAACCTCGTCGTGCAGCCGCCGGAGCCACTGGCGGAGTTCGGCCCGGACGCGGGCGTCGAGCGCGCCGAACGGCTCGTCCAGCAGCAGCACCTGCGGCCGCGCGGCCAGGGCGCGGGCGAGCGCAATCCGCTGCCGCTGGCCACCGGAGAGTTGTGCGGGGAACCGGTCGCCGTGGTTCTCCAGCCGCACGAGGTGGAGGAGTTCGTTCACGCGGGCGGCTACCTCCGCGTCCTTCCACTTGCGAACGCGGAGCGCGAACGCGACGTTCTCGAACACGGTCATGTGCTTGAACAGCGCGTAGTGCTGGAACACGAACCCGAAGTTGCGGTCCTTCGCCGAGCGGCGGGTCACGTCCGCCTCAGACTGCAACACGCTGCCGGAATCGGGCTGCTCCAGCCCGGCGATGACGCGGAGGAGCGTCGTCTTCCCGGACCCGGACGGGCCGAGTAGCGCGAGCAGTTCGCCTTCGGGAACGTCGAGCGAGACGTTGTCGAGGGCGGCGAACTTCCCGAACCGCTTCGTGGCGTTCTGGACGCGGATGCTCATGCGAGGGACTCCGAAAGGCGAACGGCACGGCGTAAGCGTGCCGGTGTGCGGCGGCGTGCGCCCGAGCGGTTCACCGGCACGCTTACGCCGTGCCGTTCGCCGTAGCCGCTGTTTCGGCCCGCAACTTCCGCTCGACGGCGACCTTGATGACGAGCGTGACGAGGGCGAGCATCGTCAGCACGGACGCCAGCGCGAACGCCGCCGGCTGGTTGTACTCCTGGAACAGCTTCTCGACCCGCAGCGGCATCGTGTCCGTCTGCCCGCCGATCCGGCCGCTCACGACGTAGATCGCGCCGAACTCGCCCATAGCACGGGCGTTGCACAGGATGACGCCGTACACGAGGCCCCACTTGATGTTCGGCAGCGTCACCCGCCAGAACATCTGCCACCCGTTCGCCCCGAGGCTGCGGGCCGCGGTTTCCTCCTCCGGGCCGTTCGCTTCGAGAACGGGAATGAGTTCGCGGGCGACGAACGGGAACGTCACGAACGCCGTCGCGAGGACGAGGCCCGGCGGGGCGAAGATGACCTGGTAGCCGTGTTGTTTCAGCCAGTCGCCGAGCGGCGTCTGCTGGCCGAACAGCAGTACGAACACGAGGCCGGCGACGACCGGCGAGACACTGAACGGCAGGTCGATGAGCGTCGTCAGGATCGTGCGGCCGGGGAACCGGAACCGTGCGATCGTGTACGCCGCGGCGACGCCGAACACGGTGTTCAGCGCGACCGCGACCGGCGCGACCATGAGCGTGAGAAAGACCGCGTGCCGGGTATCCGGGTCGTTGACGAGGTAGCTCCAGTACGCGGCGAGGCCCTTGCTGAAGGCTTGCGCGAACACGTTCACGAGCGGCACGACGATTAGCACGCCGACGACGAGGAGCGTGAACGCGATCCAGAGCTTCGGAATCAACTTCGTCAGCGGCGCGAGGACGCGGCCGAGCTTCTCCAGCGGCTTCTGCGCGACTTCCGCCGCGAACGGGACCGTCAAGAGTAGGCCGAGCAGCGAGAAGAACCGGGACGTGCCGCGCGAGAGGTACTTCGGAGCGGACCCCGGCTGGCTCCACCGCTCGATGAGGTTCACGACGACGAGCAGCACGAACGACACCGCGAGCAGCATCACGGCGATGGCGGCCGCTTCCTTGTACGCGAACTCTTCCAACCGCGACACGATCAGAACCGGGGCGATCTCCGTCTTGAACGGCATGTTGCTGCTGATGAAAATGACCGACCCGTACTCGCCGATGGACCGCGCGAACGCGAGCGTGAACCCGGTCAGCGCCGGCGGGATGAGGATCGGGAAGATGACGCGGCGGAACGTCTGCCACCGGCTCGCGCCGAGGATGGCGGACGCCTCCTCCGTCTCGGCGTCCAGGTCTTCGAGCACCGGTTGGACCGTCCGCACGACGAACGGGAACCCGGTGAACACGAGGACGAGGATGATCCCGGTCCGCGTGTACGCCGCCTCGAACCCGACCGGCATGAGGAACTGGCCGAGCCACCCGTCCTTCACGTAGAGGCTCGCGTACACGAGGCCGGCCACGGCCGTCGGCAGCGCGAACGGCACGTCCACCAGCGCATCGACGAACCGCTTGCCGGGGAACTCGTACCGCACGAGCGTCCACGCGACGGCGAGGCCGAGGGCGACGTTGATGAGCGCCGACACCAGCGACACGGTGAACGTGAGCCGGTACGCGGCCTGCGCCCGCGGCGTCCAGACGGCCGCCCAGAACTCGGCGAGGCTGAGGTCCGCGGCCTTCACCAGGCACGCGGCGAGCGGGATCAGCACGAGCAGGCTGAGGTACAGCATCGTGTACCCCAGCCCCAGCCCGAACCCCGGTAGCACCCGACGGGACGACGCGGAACTCATGCCGCGTCCCCGGCCCGCGCCTCGGCGTCGAACACCTTCCGCAACTCCCGCCACAGCGCGAGTTCGAGGTCGGTGAACGGCACGGCGGCCGTGTGCCGGAGGGCCACGTTGTACGCCGCCTGCGTCAGCTTCGCGATCAGCTGCTCGCGCGGCGTGTCGGTGGTCTGCCACTCTTCTTGGTTCGTCATGGCAACTCCAAGGCGAACGGCACGGCGTCAGCGTGCCGGTTACGCCGCAGCGACCCACACCGGCACGCTGACGCCGTGCCGTTCGCCGTTCATGGCTTCGCGTAAATTTGGTCGAACACGCCGCCCTCGGCGAAGAACCGCTTCTGGATCGCGTCCCAACTCGGGCCGAGTTCGCGGGCCGGGAACAGCTTTAGGTCCGGGAACCGGGCCGCGTTCCGCTTCCGCACGGCCTCGTTCGTCGGCCGGTAGTAGTGGTGCGCGATGATCTCCTGGGCCGGCTCCGTGTAAAGGAACTTCAGGTACGCCACGGCCGACGCCCGCGTGCCCTTCCGGTCCACGACGGCGTCCACCATCGCGACGTGCGGCTCGGCCAGCACGCCCACCGGCGGGTAGACGATCTCCAACTCGCCGTTCGCTTCCTGTACTTCGAGGTACGCCTCGTTCTCCCACGTCAGGTGAACGTCGCCGATCTTCTTCTGAGCGAACGTCATCGTCGCGGCGCGGGCCGACGTGTCGAGGACCGGAACGTGCCGGTACACCTTCGTCACGAAATCCAACGCCTGAGTCTCGGACCCGCCGAGGGTCGTGACGGCCCCCCACATGCCGAGGAAGCTCCACTTCCCGTTGCCGGAGGTCTTCGGGTTCGGCGTGATGACGCTCACGTTGTCGCGGGCTAGGTCCGACCAGTCGCGGATTTGCTTCGGGTTCCCCTTCCGAACCACGAACACGATCGTCGAGACGAACGGTAGCGACCGGTTCGGCAGCCGGTCCTCCCAGCCCGCGTCGATCAGCCCGGCCTTGCGGACGGCGTCCGTGTCGGTCCAGAGGGCGAGCGTGACCACGTCCGCCGGCAGCCCGTCGATGACGGCCCGCGCCTGGCTGCCGGACCCGCCGTGCGACTGGCGGATGAACAGCTTCACGCCGTTCTTCTGCTCGTAGTCGGCGATGAACGCGGTGTTGATGTCGCGCCACAGCTCCCGCGTCGGGTCGCAGGCGACGTTCAGCATCTGCTCGTTGCGGGCGAACCCGGCCGTGACGACCCAGACGAACGCCCCGACGACGTACAGGATGGTTGCTACTACGGCCAATTTCCGAACCATCGGGGACGCCTCGTGAATCTTTACAATGATTATCGTCTAGAAGATAATTGTCAACAGCGCGATTTCCGAGAATGTCAACTCGACCGGTGACGGCAGGAGAAGGTGTAGCGATTCCGGGAAGAGCGAGGAGTTGAGCGGCCGACCGAATGCTTTGCGGCGGGGGAGCGGAGGGCCGACTTCCGAAGTCCGGCTTCGACTTCGGAAGTCCATCTCGCGCCAAAGCGTTCCACACCCCCGGAGGATACTCGTCCCGTTCGACTTCCGAAGTCGAAACCGGACTTCGGAAGTCAGGGTTGACCGGCGGCGGAAATTCCTTCACCCTGTCGCACCGGAGACACCGAGGTTTCCTCATGCGCAAGTCCGTCAGCCTACTCGTCGCCGCCGGCCTCGCCGTCGGGGTCGTTGCCCAATCGCCGCCGCCGGGGCTGCTGCCGCCAAGCATCACCGGCAAGCCGGCCCCGGAGGCGGTCACGCCCGCCGCGGCCACCGTGCCGAAGCAACCGGCCATCGCCCGGTTCCAGAACTTGCAGAACGTCCCGCCCGAGACGGCTTCGACGGTCCTCGCGATGCGGTCGTCGGCCGAGTGGCTGGCGAAGCGGCAACTCGCGCACGGCCGGTTCCTCTTCGGCGTCAACCCGGCGCTGCGGACGCCGATCGACGGCGACACCGACTTCCGCCAGGCGGTCGCGGCGTGGGCCGTGTGCCAGGCCGCGAACTTCACCGGTGACGAGAAGCTGACCGCGTGCGGCGCGCAGGCCGTACTGACGCTGCTGACGCAAACGAAGGACGGCGTGCCGATGCCCGCGAACGGCAACCCGGTCGGGTTCGGGGCGACGCTGGCGCTCGCGATCTTCGCGCTGCCGACGGCGGACGCGAAGCTACTCGGCGAGGCGGAAAAGCTGTGCGACCAGCTGCGGAAGCAGATCCAAACCGATGGCTCCATCGCGTGCAGCGACCCGGCGGACGCGGACTGCTTGAACGTCTACCCCGGCCTCGCGCTGCAGGCGTTGGCCGCGAGCCGGCGGCCGAAGCCGGAGGTGGCGAAGGCGCTGGCGTTCTACCGGGCGAAGTTCAAGGCGGCCCCGCACGCCACGTTCGCGGGGACGATGATCCCGGCGGCCGTCGAGTATTGTTTGGAATCGAAGGACGGCGCGGCCGCGGCGGCCGCGTTCGAGATGGCCGACTGGCTGTCCGCCGTGCAGTACGGCAAGGGGGACGTGAAGCACGTCCTGTGGGCCGGCGCGTTCCGCACGGACGTTTCGCCGACGGCCGAACCCGGCTTCGAGTCGGCGCACGCGGCTCGGGGCCTAGCCGCGGCGTGCCAGCTCATCCGCCAGGGCGTGCCGGACGTGGCCCGCTACCAGAAATACCGCCCGGCTACGGTCGAGGCGCTGGCGTTCCTCCGCGGGCTACAATACTCGGTGGACAACACCGGCCACTTCGCGACCGACTTCCGGTCGCAGTACCTGCTCGGCGGCGTGCGCGCCGGGCTGACCGACGGCAACATCCGGGCGGACGCGACGGCGCTGGCGGAGCTGGCGATGCAGCGATTCCTGGAGAGCGGCGCGGAGGGGCAGTAGGCTTGTAGGGCGGGTCAAGGCTTTGCGCCGACCCGCCGTCGCGCCAACCAGCGCGTCGTTTCTCCCGCGTGGTTGCGGTCTCCCGGCGGGTCGGCGCAAAGCCTTGACCCGCCCTACAAGAAGCGAACTGACACCCCGCTGTCAAACTGACACCCTCCTCCGACCACTACATTTCTGGCCGTTTGCACCAAATTTCCATCGCGCTTCCACTTGCGTCAACGCCCACGGATTGGCACGCCGGTTGTATTCGCACCCGTCAGAAGCGGCCGCCGGACTAACCCACGGGCTGTCGGCGGTTCGCTTCAAAACCAACCCAAAATTACACCCTTGCCCGTGGAAAACCTGTTGGAGGTCGAGGCATGTTTACGTCCTATCGCAACGGCTCCATGGTCCCGGCGGAAGAGCGGAACTCGAACCGGCTGTCGTCCCTGCTGGACCACTTCTTCCATAACGACTTCTTCACCCCGGCCGGCACGCCCGCCCCGACGACGGTGCTCCCGCTGTCCGTCTGGGAGGACGAGCAGAAGGTGTACGTCGAACTCGACGCCCCCGGCGTGTCCGAGAAGGACTTCGACATCACCCTGCACGACGGCGTGCTGACCATCCGCACGGAGCGGAAGAGCACGGCCGAAGGGCGGTTCGACACCCGGACCTATGGCCGGTTCGAGCAGCGGATCACGCTGCCGAACACGGTGGACGAGAACGCCGTGGCGGCCAACCTCGCGAACGGCGTGCTGAGCCTGACGATCGCGAAGGTCCCGGAAGCGAAGCCGCGGAAGATCGAAGTGAGCGTGCAAGCCAACGGCTAATCCCCGTTCATACCTTTGGGCGGTCGGTCCTCGACGGGCCGGCCGCTTTTTTTTGGGCCGGCGGCCGCCGTAGAATTCCAAGTCCCATCCGGAGGAAGATTGGAGGTTCAATCATGAAGTTTCTCTCCCGCATCCCGCTCGCCGTCGTTTGTCTCAGTGCCGGCGGGCTGATTGGCATGTTGTTCAGCGACCGGCTGCACGGCCAGAACGTCCCGGCCCCGCTGCCGGCCGTCATGCCGAAGGAAACCGGGTCGTACCGCGAGGTCGTGAAGCGCGTCCTGCCCGCGGTCGTGAGCATCGAGGCGAAGGTCACCAAGAAGCCTGTCCAGGCCAACCGCCCGCGGCAGCAGCTGCCGCCGAACGTGCCGGAGGAGTTCCGGCGGTTCTTCGAGGGGCAGGACGGCGGCGAGCAACGGTTCGACCCGAACCTCGGCTTCGGCTCCGGATTCGTCATCGACCCGAGCGGCGTCATCCTGACGAACTTCCACGTCGTTGACGGGGCCGACACACTGGAAGTGTCCTTCCAGGACGGCCGCAAGTTCACGACCACCGACGTTCGCCGGGACGCGAAGACCGACCTCGCGGTGCTGAAGATCAAGGCCGACCAGCCGCTGCCCTCGCTGGAGTTCGGGGACAGCGACGCGATGGAGGTCGGCGACCGCGTGCTGGCCGTCGGCGCGCCGTTCGGCCTCGCCGGGACGGTGACGCAGGGGATCGTCAGCGCCAAGAGCCGGCAGAACCTCCGGCTGAACCAGTACGAGGACTTCCTGCAAACGGACGCGGCGATGAACCCCGGCAACAGCGGCGGGCCGCTCGTCAACCTCGAAGGAAAGGTCGTCGGCATCAACAGCGCCATCAAGACTCGCGGCGGCGGCTCGAACGGCGTCGGCCTCGCGGTCAGCAGCAACCTCGCGAAGGACGTGAGCCGGCAGCTACTCGACGGCGGGAGCGTGAAGCGCGGCTACCTCGGCGTCGGCGTGCGGGCCGTGGACGCGGACCTCGCCGCGCGGCTCGGCGTCCCGGCGGACGGCAACGCCGTCGTCGTCACGAAGGTGTACGACAACACGCCGGCGGCGAAGGCCGGGCTGAAGGCCGGGGACGCGATCCTGTCCGTCGGCGGCGTCGCGCTCAAGGACGTGGCCGCCCTGCCCCGCGTCGTGGCGAAGCTGCCGCTCGGCAAGCCGACGGAAGTTATCTACGTCCGCGACGGCAAGACGTTCGCCCAGCAGGTGACCATCGACGAGCAGCCGGAGGACTACGGCAGCGCCGAAAAGATGACCCGCAGCAGTTCCGCCCGCGTGCCTACGGACGCCGGCGTGGACGTGGGCGGGCTGACCGTCACCGACCTGACGCCGCAGTTGACCGGGCAACTCGGCTTCCCCCGCGACGCGAAAGGGGCGCTAATCATGGGCGTCGAGCGCGGGTCGGCCGCGGCCGACGTGGGTCTCGTCCGCGGCCTCTTGATCGTGAAGGTGGACAAGACGCCGATCAGTGGCGTGAAGGACTTCCAGGACGCGATGGCCGCAGCGTCGAAGGAGAAGGGGGCGCTCTTGATGGTGACGCGGCCGAACGGCGAGTCAGACTTCGTCGTGCTGAAGGTGAAGTAACGGATAGGGCTTGAGCGTCGCGGACCGAGAACGATGTTCCCGGCCCGCGGCGGTTTCAAACGCGTGACTGCCACACGTCCGGCGACCGGCCGCCGTAGAGAACGGCAATCACCTCAACGGCCGTGCCGTCCGTTCGGTAGTAGACCACATATCCGAACCGCCGGACACCGACGGCCCGGACGCCGTCACCGACTTCGCCCGCTACGAGCGGCCAGTCACCGATACGGTCGAGCGTCGCCAACACTTCGTCCACGAACTCGTTTCCGAGGCCGGCCCGCTTACCGTTGAAGTAACGTTCCCCATGCCGAATGTCGTCTCGGGCCAGCGGCGTCACCCGAACCGGCACGCTCATGGCCGACCGCCCTTCAGTACGCGCCGGAGGTCTTCCAACGGGATCGCGGCACTCGGGTCGGCGTCGGCCGCGGTAATTCGGCGTCGCAACTCGTCCCGATGCCACGCGGGAATCGGCGGCGGCCCGGCGTCGAGAAGGCTGTCCCACAATCGGCCGAGGAGAGTCAACCGTTCGTCCACGGTGAGTTCATCGACGGGCAGGTTAACGGCCGCGTGTGCCATGTCGTTCCTCCGAATGCGACACGTAGTAGTCTACTCGGAACTCGATTGAAACAAAAGCACTCGACCTACCCTCGCGTGTTCACGCCCATCGCCTGGTAGCCGTAGCAGTGTCCGGTGTAACCCCGGAACACGAGCATCCCGCCGAGGGCCGCGAGCGCCATCCCGGCCAAGTTCCCCTGGGCCAGCCCGAAGCCCGCCAGGGCCGCCCCGCCGAGTTCGGAGACGATCCGCTCGTTCCTGCCCACGTTGATGGCAGGCCCTTTCCGAATCGGGTTATCCAAGTTGCGGACGCCCTGGTGCGTCATCGGATATTGTTGCGTAACGGCCATTTCCGCCCCTCCTGTTTTCGCCCGGCGAACCGTTGCCGGGATCGGTAAGAACGGGAGCAACTCGAATACCCAAAAAAGAAACACCCCAGGCTCATCGCCTGGGGTGTTCCCATTATCAATGACGGCTGTCGCAGACAGTCGCCCGTCTGCGGCTGTCAGACAGCCGCCACCTCAAAACCTTGGTAACACGAACTACTCAAGGGATCACCTCCTTTACGTTAAGCCTCGCCGGACGGTCCCCGGTACCACGGGTTCCGTGCGGCCTTTCGTCCGTCGCGTCACGGTTCACGCGACCCACACCAGAATCATACCCGACGGCCGGCGTCGATCCAAATAATTCTGCCCCCGCAATCCCGTGCCAACGCCCGCCCGACCGGCAGGACGCGCACGATTGATTCCGGAAGTTCCCCCGCCCCACCCCGGCGGCTCTAGTCGGTTACGTCAACGGCCGACAGAATATCCCGTTAGAACGGGTGGAACCCCGTGCCGCCACTCCTCGAAGGAATCCCGTCATGCTCGGATCGGTCCTCCTCGTCACCGCCCTGACCCTGTCCCCCGGCCAGTCGGACGGCACGCTGAAACTGTCCAACGTCCGCAGCACTTACGGGCTGCACGGCGGCACGCGGCCGGAGGGCAAGCTCCTACCCGGCGACGTGCTGTTCGTCGGGTTCGACATCGAGAACATCGTCGTCAGCCCGACCGGGTACGTGAAGTACGAGATGGCGATGGAAGTCCTCGACAAGAACAACAAACCAATCTTCAAGCAGGACCCGGCCGAGAAGACCGACTTCGTGCCGCTCGGCGGGTCGAAGCTGCCGGCCCGCGCGTTCATCACCATCGGCCTCGACCAGGAGCCGGGGGCGTACACGCTCAAGCTGACCGTCACCGATCTCGCGAAGACCTCCGGCAACGCGAAACAATCCTTCTCCAAGGCGTTCGAAGTGGCGAAGAAGGAATTCGGCATCGTCGCCGTCTACCCGAGCGTCGATGAACGCGGCGAGATCCACGCCCCGACGGCCGGCACGGTCGGGCAGTCGTACTTCCTCCAGTGCAGCGTCGTCAGCTTCGAGCGGTCGAAGCCGGACCCGAAGACGCCGAAGGCGGTGGCGCAGCCGGACCTGACGTTCGAGATGACGATCCTCGACGCGACCGGCCGGCCGACGCTGGCGAAGCCGACGACGTTCAAGCTGACGGCCGAGGTGATGGAGAAGGACCAGATGTTCACGATGCGGTTCGTGCTGCCGATGACGCGGGCCGGGAAGTACGTCGTCCGGCTGAAGGCGGTGGACGGCATCGCGAAAAAGGAATCGGCGTTCGACCTGCCGATGTCCGTGATCGAATCGCCGAACTGATCGCTGCCATACATAGCCGCCGGCTTGCCGGCGGGGTTTTGGGCGTCGCAAAACCCCGCCGGCAAGCCGGCGGCTATATAATTGCGGTCACGCTCGGGCGTCCCGGCCCCGTGCCATTCCAGAACAGAGACCGGCAAACATGAGCCAGCTGCACGACCGCATCGCCCAGTTCCGCAAGATGGCGACCGACGACCCGGAGAACGAACTCGGCCATTTCCGCCTCGGCCAGCTCCTCGCCGAGGACGGCCAGACGGCCGAGGCCGCGCTGTCGTTCGCCCGGACGCTGGAGATCAGCCCGCAGTTCTCGAAGGTGTACCAACTCCTCGCCGAGTGCCACATGAAGCTCGGCGACAACCCCACGGCCGTCGCGGTGCTGACGACCGGGTACAAGATCGCCGACGAGCGGGGCGACAAGATGCCCCGCGACGCGATGGCGAAACTGCTGACGCAACTCGGCGCGGCGATCCCGAAGGTCGAGGCGGCGGCCGCCGCGGACGACGGCCCGGACACCGGGTTCCGGTGCGAGCGGCCCGGCTGCGCCGCCGGCCGGCGTGCCCGCCAACTGCCGAAGCCGCCGGTCCCGGACGAGATCGGCGTCCGCATTTACGAGAAGGTGTGCGCCGACTGCTGGACCGGATGGTTCAAGGACTACAGCATCAAGGTCATCAACGAGCTGCGGCTCGACCTGAGTTCGGAGTTCGGCCAGGCGGAGTACGACAAGTACATGCGGGAATACCTGGGGTTCGACGGCCAATGACGCGGGAGTACCTCATCCAGTACGGCTCGGCCGCGTTCGTCGGCCGGTTCGCCGCCGGGGTCGCGTTCGCCCGCGGCTCCCGCGCGGTCGTCGAGTCGCCGCGCGGCGTCGAACTCGGTACAGTCCTGTGCGAGCCGCACGAGCAACTCCGGCGGGCCGTGGCCCCCACGACGGACGGCCGCGTCCTCCGCCCCGCGACTTCGGAAGACGAGGTGGAGCAACTCGCGACGACGGACCGGGCGAGCGACCTCCTCGACGCGGCGAACGCCGACATCGCGGCCGGCGAGCTTCCGGCCCTCGTCCTCGATTGCGAAGTCTTGTTGGATTCGTCCGCCGCGATTCTGCACGTGACGACGTGGGGCGAACTCGACCTGTCGCCGTTGCTCGACCGCTGGTCCGCGGCCTTCGGCCGGCCGGTGCGGTTGCACGACCTGACCGCGATGCCCGTCGCCGCGGAACCGGCGACCGGGTGCGGCAAGGACGGGTGCGGGTCCGGCGGCGGGGGCTGTTCGTCGTGCGGCACCGGCAACTGCGGGACGGGCGGCGGGTGCTCCCGCGGCAAGGTGAAGTCGGGCGCGGAGCTGACCGCCTACTTCCGCGACCTTCGCGAGAAGATGGAAGCTAAAGTGGTCGGGCGGCGCGGGTTAGTCTAAGGGGTTAGGTTGTTCGGGCGGGAGCGGCGGTTGCTCGGTCGTATCCCCCTGCGACCCGGTTGAAGGGTCGCCCTCCGTGTCCCGGAGGGTGTCACGGACCCGCCTCTCGATTTTCCGCGCAACCTCGCGCACACGGTTGAGCATGGGATCGCTCAACTCCTGAGGTTGCTCCGGGACCTCTTCGCTCTGGCGCGAAGAGTCTTCGGGGTCTGCGTCAGGTTGCATGTATTCTGTAAGCAGTTAAGGTAACTCTTTTCATCAGTGCATCGGGCGCGCCGTTCTCCACTAGCCCCGACAGATTCTCGAAGATCGTTGTCGAGGTTCCCACCAGGACGTATCGTGGCCCGGCCCCCGCTCGATTTATCGCGGCTGAAAGTCTTCCCCCTGGCACAACGGGCGAGCCTGACGCTGGCGGACGACATCCTCCTCGACCCGGACGCCGAACCGGCCGCGTGTTCCGAAACGAACGCGGCCGTCATTCGCGAGTGCGCGGGACGGATCGCGGCGGCGAAAGCCCGCGGCTCGTCAATCATCCTCATCTACGGGGCGCACCTCTTGAGGAACGGCGCGGCCCGTATCCTCGACCGGATGATGGAAGCGGGGTGGCTGACGCACCTGGCGACGAACGGGGCCGGCACGATCCACGACTGGGAGTACGCCTGGTTCGGCGCGAGCACCGAGAGCGTGGAGATGGGCGTCGCCGGCGGCAAGTTCGGGACGTGGCACGAGACGGCCGACGCCATCCACCTCGCGGTGATGACCGGCGCGCTCGACGGCCTCGGCTACGGCCGGGCACTCGGCCGGTTCATCGCGGAGGACGGCGCGGACGTTCCCGCCCCGGAAACGCTGGCCGCCGAGGTCGCGGCCGACCCGTTCCACCCGCTCACGGCGGCGCGGGCCGACCTGCTGCGGGCGATTAAGGAACAGAACTGGCCGCCGGTCCGAATGCGGGTCGATCACCGGTGGCGGCACGCCTCGATCCTCGGGTCGGCGTATCAGCGTGGCGTGCCCGTGACGGTGCATCCGGGCATCGGGTACGACATCATTTCAAACCACCCGGTCTTCAGCGGCGCGGCCATCGGCCGGGCGGCGGAGTGGGACTTCAAGCTGTTCGGCGGCGCGGTGGACGGATTGGACGACGGCGTCGTGCTGTCCGTCGGGTCGGCGATCATGGGGCCGCAGGTGTTCGAGAAGAGCATCAGCTGCGCGAATAACATTCGCCTGAACGCCGGCCGCGACGCGGTGCGGGGGCACGCAATCTACGTCGTCGATCTCCAGGACGGCGGCGGGTGGGACTGGGCGACGGGGGAGCCGCCGAAGACGAACCCGGCGTACTACCTGCGGTTCTGCAAGAGCTACTCGCGGATGGGCGGGGCGATGCGGTACGCCCAGTGCGACAACGCCGCGTTCGTGCATCGGCTGTATCAGGAACTCCGCCGCTCGTAGGGCGGGTCAAGGCTTTGCGCCGACCCGCCGGGGACTGCAATCACCCGGAGACACGCCGAGCGGGTTGGGCGATGCGGCGGGTCGGCGCAAAGCCTTGACCCGCCCTACAAGAAGCCGGTTCGATGTCCTTCCGACGCGGTCGTGACCCCACGGCGGGTCGGCGCAGAGCCTTGACCCGCCCTACAAAACTCACCTTGCGAACTCGTCCCGCAGGAACGCTTGCACGTCGTCCCACAGGTCGGCCGCCCGCTCGAAGTTCACGTCCATCGGCTTCGCCCGCCCCGGTGTGAGCAAGCTCGCGGGCAGCTTCGCCGCCACCTTCGGGTTCAGCGGAATCTGAAACCCGCCGCCCTCGGCGAGCGCCTTCTCCGTCTCCGGCCGCAGCAGGTGGTCGATCAGCCGCCGCGCCCCGGCCGGGTTCGGGCAGCCCTTCACGACGGCCAGCGTGTTCGGGATGTACAGCACGCCGAGCCGCGGGTGGGCCGGGTGGCCGTCGCGGTCCGGGAACACGATCGCGACCGGCTTCCCGGCGTTCAGCTCGATCAACGCGTCGTCCGTGTCGGTCAGCCCGACGGCGTACCGGCCCTCGCTCACGCCGACGGCCGCCTGCTTGTTCCCCGGCACTAGCTGCACGTCGTTCGCCTTCAGTCCGCGGAAGAACGCCTTCGCCCCGTCCGGCCCGAGGGCGTCGAACAGGCACGCGGCGTGCGTCGCGGTCGTGCCGAACTGCGGCTTCGCCATCGCCACCTTCCCCTTCCACTTCGCGGCCGTCAGGTCCAACAGCGACCGCGGCCGCTCGGCCTCGGTGACCAAGTTCGTGTTCACGATCAGCACCCGCGCCCGGCCGGCGAACGCCTGCCACGTCCGGTCTTTCGCCCGCGTCCAGTCCGGGAACGCCGCGGCCGCGGGTGGGTCGTAGGGTTCGTACACCCCCTTCCGGGCGAGGCGGATGGTGGCGAGGATTTCGTTGTTCCAGTGAACGTCGGCCCGCGGCCGGGCCGCCTCCGCTTCCAGCTCCGCCGCGAGGCTGACGGACTTGTTCGCCTCCGTGTCGAACTTCGCCGCGACGGTCAGTCCGGCGTGCTTTTGGAACTCGTCGAACACGCCCTCGGCGAACTCGCGGTCCTGGGCGCAGTACACGACGACGCGACTCGTCGGCTTCTGACAGCCGACGGCGACGCCGAGGACGAATAGGAGTGCGAAGCGCGGAAGCGTGGTCATGCCTTCAACGTGGCGAACTTCGACCGGATGTTCAAGGGTTTCCGACGGGCACGCCGCCGCGACAGGCCGGGCGGGCGGCGAAGTCGTAGAAGATACGCATGTTCGATTTCTACCCGGCCTACGAGGAGCACTTCGCCCAGGTCCAGCTGACGCTGTTCATGCTCGGCATGGGGGCGACGCTGTCCGTCCGCGACTTCGCCGCGGTGGCGCGGAAGCCGCGGTCGCTCGCCGTCGCGCTCGTCGGGCAGCTCGTCCTCTCCCCGCTGATCGCGCTGGCCGTGAGCCGCGCGTTCGGCCTGACGCCCGGCATCGCCCTCGGGCTGATCCTCACGGCGGCGATGCCCGGCGGGGCGACGGCGAAGGCGTTCGTCGTCCTCGCCCGCGGGTCGGCGGCCCTCGCCATCTCGCTCACCCTCGTCTCGACGCTGGCCGCCGTCGTGACCGTGCCGCTCACATTGCAACTCTGCGCGGGCGCGTACGTCCCGGCGGGGTTCGAGATGCCGACCGGCCGCATCGTCCGCGACGTGGGCTGCTTCGTCCTCGCCCCGCTCGCGGTCGGCATCGCCCTCGGCTCCCGCGACCCGGCCCGCGGGCGGGCCGTCAGCCGGTGGCTCATCCGGGCCGGGTTCGTGGTCGTCCTCGCGATGGTCGTCTGCGCCCTCGGCAGCCAGCGGATCCGCCCCGGCGAGCGGGGGTTCACCGTCCCGGCGGCGGTGATCGTGTTCGCCCTCGTCTGCATGCAGGTGAACATGCTGCCGTTCCGCGCCCTCGGGTGGCCGCGGGCCGACACCGTCAGCGCCGGCATGGAGGCGACCATGCGGAACATGAACCTCGCGCTGCTATTGAAAGCCGGCCTGTTCCCGGACCGCGGCCCGGCGGACGTGGCCGCCCTCGGCGCGGAGGTCATGTTCGTCGTCCTGTTCTACGCCGGCGCGGCGTTCTTCCTGGGGCTGCCGCTGGCGCTCAACTTCCGGCGAATGGCCCGCCGCGACGACCGGCGGGCGGCCTAAGATAAACAGGCCCGGCCCGGCCCCCGCGTGACCACCCACCGGGGCCGTGGCCGCCCACGACGGGACGTAATGAGCGACAGTACCAGCGGCGTGGCCGAACCCTCTCCCGCGACCGCCCTTCCCGACCTAGCCCACGTCCGCGCCGTCGCGGACCTGCTCCCGCACCTCGCCTGGTCGTGCCGGCCGGACGGCCACTGCGATTACCTCAGCCGCCGGTGGGTCGAGTACACCGGCGTGCCGGAAGCCCGGCACCACGGCCGCGGGTGGCTCGCCGCCGTCCACCCGGACGACCGGGACCGCACCGGGGCGGCGTGGGCGGCGTTCGTCGCCGGCCGCGGCGAGTACGACATCGACTACCGGCTCCGCCGGCACGACGGCGTCTACCGGTGGTTCAAGACCCGCGGCGCGCTCGCCACGGACGCCGCCGGCCGGCCCGTCCGGGTGTTCGGCACGACGACCGACGTGGACGACCAGAAGCGGGCCGACGACCGGTTTCGGGCGCTCGTCACCACGACCGCGGACGTTGTCTACCGGATGAGCGCCGACTGGTCGGTGATGTACCCGCTCGACGGCCGCGGGCTGGTGCGGAGCACCGACCGGCCGATCCGCGACTGGCTGGAGGCGAACATCCCGGCGTTCGAGCACCCGCGGGTCCGGGCGGCGGTCGAGCGGGCGATCCGGACCCGCGAGCCGTTCGAGTTGGAACACCAGGTCTTCCGGCCGGACGGGTCGCTCGGGTGGACGCACTCCCGCGCCGTGGCGGTCCTCGGCCCGGCCGGCGAGGTGGTCGAGTGGTTCGGGGCCGCCACCGACGTTACCGCCCGGAAGCTGGCCGAGGCCCGGTTCCGGTCCGTGTTCGAGGCGATGGACGAGGGGTTCTGCCTCGTCGAGCCGGTGTTCGACGCGGCCGGCCGCCCGGTCGATTACCGCTACCTGCTCGCCAACCCCGCGCTCGAGCGGCACACCGGGCTGAAGGACGTGGTCGGCCGGACGGCCCGGCAGGTCATGCCCGGCCACGAGCAGGACTGGGTGGACGGGTACGCGCGGGTGGCCCTCACCGGCGAGCCGTTCCGCCGGGAGGGCGGGGTGGAAGACCTCGGCCGGTGGTACGAGGTGGTGGCGTTCCGGGTCGGCGACCCGTCGCTGCGGCAGGTGGGCGTCCTGTTCGCCGACGTGACCGCCCGCCACCGGGCCGAGGAGGCGGTCCGGGCGAGCGAGCGGCAACTGGCGGACGTGTTCCGCCACGCCCCGTCGTTCATGGCCGTCCTCCGCGGGCCGGACCACGTGTTCGAGCGGGCCAACGACGGGTACGCGGCCCTCGTCTCCCGTCGGCCGCTCCTCGGCCGGCCCGTCCGGGACGCCATCCCGGAGGTCGTGCGGCAGGGGTTCGTCGACCTGCTCGACCGGGTGTACCGGACCGGCGAGCCGTTCGTCGGCCAGGCGACCCTCGCCGTCCTCGACCCCGGCGACGGCCGGCCGCCCGAGGAGCGCATCCTCGACTTCGTTTACCAGCCGCTCCGCGACGCCGCCGGCGCGGTCACCGGCGTCCTCGTCCACGGCATCGACCTGACAGACCGCGTCCGGGCCGAGGAGCGGCTGCGGGAAGCGGACCGGCGGAAGGACGAGTTCCTCGCCGTCCTCGCCCACGAGTTGCGGAACCCGCTCGCCCCGATCCGCAACGGGCTGCAAGTCATTCGACTGGCCGGCGACGACCCGGCCGCCGTCCGCACGGCCCGCGAGATGATGGACCGCCAGCTCACCCACCTGGTCCGGCTGGTCGATGACCTGCTGGACGTGTCCCGGATCACCCGCGGAAAGCTCGACCTCCGCCGGGAGCGAATCCTCCTGTCGGACGCGGTGGCCGCGGCGGTCGAGGCGGCCCGCCCGGCCCTGGACGCGGCCGGGCACGCCCTGGCCTTGTCCGTGCCGCCGGCTCCGGTCTACCTGGACGGCGACCTGACGCGGCTCGCGCAGGTGCTGGGGAACCTGCTGACGAACGCCGCGAAGTACACCCCGCCCGGCGGCCGCGTGTGGTTGACGGCCGAGCCGACCGCGACGATGGCCGTGGTGCGGGTCCGTGATACCGGTATCGGCATCCCGGCCGACGCGCTGCCGACGGTGTTCGACATGTTCAGCCAGATCGACCGGCCGCTCGAACGGACGACCGGCGGGCTGGGGATCGGGCTGGCGCTCGTCCGCGGCCTCGTCGAGTTGCACGGCGGGTCCGTGACGGCCGAGAGCGAGGGGGAAGGTACGGGGAGCACGTTCACGATCCGGCTCCCGCTCGCCGAGTACCAGCCGCCACCGGCCATGCCGGCCGACGCGGACGCGGTGCCGACCGCCGGGCCGGGCCGGCGGATTCTGGTCGTGGACGACAACCGGGACGCGGCCCTGTCCACGGCCGAGATGCTGCGACTGCTGGGCCACGAGGTCGCGACGGCGCACGACGGCCGGGCCGGGCTGGCGGCGGCCGCGGCGTTCCGCCCCGAGGTGGTGCTGATGGACGTGGGGATGCCGGGGATGAACGGCCTGGACGCCACGCGGGAACTCCGGGCCACCCCGTGGGGGCGGGCCGCGACCGTCATCGCCCTGACCGGCTGGGGGCAGGAGGCGGACCGCGAGCGATCGCGGGCGGCCGGGTGCGACGGCCACCTCGTCAAGCCGGTCCACCTCCAGGACTTGCTCCCGCTGCTCGCCGTGCCACCTGCCGATCCCGCCCCCCTTCGTCCGTGACGTGGAAATCATAAGATTGCAGGAGGCCATCCGGAGGGCGGACGATCAGCAGCAGTTACAACCTCACCCACTTGAAAGTTCTCGAGGCCGAGAGCATCCACATCATCCGCGAGGTCGCCGCCGAGTTCGAGCGGCCGGTGATGCTCTACTCCATCGGCAAGGACTCGGCCGTCATGCTCCGGCTGGCGCAGAAGGCGTTCCACCCCGGCCGGTTGCCGTTCCCGCTCTTGCACGTCGACACGACCTGGAAGTTCCGGGCGATGATCGAGTTCCGCGACCGGTACGCCCGCGAGCAGGGCCTCGACCTGAAGGTCTGGACGAACCAGGAAGGGAAGGCCCAGAACATCAACCCGTTCGACCACGGATCGAAGAAGCACACGGACATCATGAAGACCGCGGCGCTGAAGCAGGCGCTGAACCACTACCAGTACGACGCGGCGTTCGGCGGCGCGCGGCGGGACGAGGAGAAGAGCCGGGCGAAGGAGCGGGTGTACAGCTTCCGCGACCAGATGCACCAGTGGGACCCGAAGAACCAACGGCCGGAGCTGTGGAACCTCTACAACGGCAAGATCAACAAGGGCGAGAGCATCCGCGTCTTCCCGCTCTCCAACTGGACCGAGCTGGACGTGTGGCAGTACGTCCACCTGGAGAACATCCCGATCGTGCCGCTGTACTTCGCCGACGTGCGGCCGGTGGTGGAGCGGGACGGCACGCTCATCATGGTGGACGACGACCGGATGCGACTGAAACCCGGCGAGCAGCCGATGATGAAGCGGGTGCGGTTCCGCACGCTCGGCTGCTACCCGCTGACCGGGGCCGTCGAGAGCAGCGCGACGACGCTGCCGGAGATCATCGAGGAGATGATCCTGGCGAAGAACTCCGAGCGGCAGGGCCGGGTCATCGACCACGACGAGACCGGGTCGATGGAACAGAAGAAACGCGAGGGGTATTTCTGAATAGTTGATAGTTGGCGGTTGGTAGTTGGTAGTCCGAGGGTGGCCGATGGCCGTTCAAAATTACAAAGACCTCGTCGCGTGGCAGAAGGCGATGGAGTTGGTCGTCGAGATATACCAAACCACGGCGGCCTTCCCCACCGGCGAACGGTTCGGGTTGACGAACCAGGTGCGGCGAGCGGCGGTGTCGATCCCGAGCAATATCGCCGAAGGCCAGGGCCGCGGCCCGTCGCACGATTTCGTTCGCTTCCTGTGCATGGCCCGAGGCTCGCTCCAGGAGGTCGAGACGCAATTGATCCTGGCCGCCCGCCTCGGCTACATTCCACTAGAGCGCTGTGACCAACTGTCCGACCGCCTCATCGAACTGGCAAAAATCATCAACGGCCTCATCCGTTCCATCCCGACTTGATTTAACTACCAACCACCAACTATCAACTGCCAACTATGCAGCAAGAAAACATTCACGAGTACCTCGCCCGCCACCAGCGGAAGGAGCTGCTTCGCTTCCTCACCTGCGGCAGCGTGGACGACGGCAAGAGCACGCTCATCGGCCGCCTCCTGCACGACACGAAGATGATCTACGAGGACCAGCTCGCCGCCGTGAAGCGGGACAGCGAGAAGGTCGGCACGACCGGCGCGGGCGAGATCGACCTCGCGCTCTTGACCGACGGCCTGAAGGCCGAGCGGGAGCAGGGCATCACCATCGACGTGGCGTACCGGTACTTCAGCACCGACCGCCGCAAGTTCATCATCGCCGACACGCCCGGCCACGAGCAGTACACGCGGAACATGGCCACCGGCGCGTCCACCTGCCAGCTCGCCATCATCCTCATCGACGCCCGCCACGGCGTCCAGACGCAGACCCGGCGGCACTCGTTCATCGTCTCGCTGCTCGGCATCCGGCACGTCGTCGTCGCGATCAACAAGATGGACCTCGTAGGCTTCTCCCGCGAGGTCTTCGAGAAGATCAAGGACGAGTACACCGGGTTCGTCGCCAAGCTCGGGCTGCCGGACATCACGTTCATCCCGATGTCGGCGCTGAAGGGGGACAACGTCGCGGCCCGAAGCGACGCCATGCCGTGGCACCACGGCCCGGCCTTGCTCGACCACCTGGAGACGGTCCACATCGCCAGCGACCGGAACCTGACCGACCTGCGGTTCCCGGTGCAGTACGTCCTCCGCCCGAACCTCGACTTCCGCGGGTTCGCCGGCACGGTCGCGGCCGGCATCGTCCGCAAGGGGGACGAGGTCGTGGTCCTGCCGTCCGGCAAGCGGAGCCGGGTGAAGTCGATCGTCACCTACGACGGCGAGTTGGACGAGGCGTTCGCGCCGCAGGCGGTGACGGTGACGCTGACCGACGAGGTCGATGTCAGCCGCGGCGACATGCTGGTGCATCCGGACAACACGCCGCACGTGTCCAGTCAAATTGAGGCGATGGTCGTCTGGATGGCCGAGCAGCCGCTCGTGCCCGGCAAGGCGTACACGCTGAAGCAGACCACGCGGCAGGTGACGGCCGAGGTCGCGGCGTTCCGGTACGGCGTGGACGTGAACACGCTGGAACACCGGGCCGCCTCCCGGCTGGGGCTGAACGAGGTCGGGCAGGTGCAGCTCAGCCTGACGCAACCGCTGGCGTGCGACCCGTACCGCTCGAACTCGGCGACCGGGGCGTTCATCCTGATCGACCGGCTGACGAACAACACCGTCGGGGCCGGCATGATCCTCGAAGCCGGCACGCCGCGGCAGGCGGAGGCGGTCGTCACCGCCAAGGCCCGCGAGAGCCTGGTCGCCCCGGCCGAGCGGGAGCAGCGGTTCGGCCAGAAGCCGGTGACGGTGCTGCTCGTCGGGCTGACCGGCAGCGGCAAGAGCCGGATCGCCTACGCCCTGGAGCGCCGCCTCTGGGACGAGGGCCGCGCCGTGACGGTGCTGTACGGCCAGAACATGCGGCACGGGCTGAACCGCGACCTCGGGTTCACCGCCGACGACCGGTCCGAGAACCTGCGGCGGTCGGCCGAGGTCGCGAAGCTGATGAACGACGCCGGCGTCATCACCGTCGCGGCGTTCGTCGCCCCGCACGAGGCGGTCCGCGAGCGGGCGAAGCAGCTGATCGGCCCGGACCGCGTGTTGGAGGTGTACTGCACGGCCCCGATGGACGTGCTGCGGTCCCGCGACCAGAGCGGGGCGTACAAGCTGGCCGACGCCGGCACGATCGCGCAGATGCCCGGCGTGACGGCCGCGTTCGAGGAGCCGAAGGCCCCCGACCTCGTGCTGCAAACCGACCAGCTCAACGTGGACGCGAGTGTGACCCGCATCGTCGAACTGATGAAGGCGAAGGGCTATTTACGGTAGCGGTCAACAACCACTCAAGACGGTTTGATCCTTCGCGGAAAGGCGGTAAACTACCAGGTGTCCCGAACGGAGTCCGTCCCGCGATGAGCAGCCCCGCGACCGTCCTTCCCGAAGAACAGACCGACACCCGCACGAAGCGGCAGCCGCCGTACTCGGTCATCCTCCACAACGACGACGTGAACACCATGGCGTTCGTCGTCGCCGTGCTCCAGAAGGTATTCGGGTACACCCTGGAGAAGTGCGTCAAGCTCATGTTCGAGGCGCACAACTCCGACCGGTGCGTCGTCTGGACCGGGGCGATGGAAATCGCCGAGCTGAAGGCCGACCAGATCATCGGCTGCGGCCCGGACCCGGACCGGGCCGACGACGGGGCCGAGCCGCTCCGCGTGACCGTCGAACCCGCGCCGTGACGGTCGCACCCGGCCTGCCAATTCTGCCGGTCGCGCGACCCGTTCCCCGCCGACATCCCGCGCAATTCCCCGACCGATTCGCCCGCCGTTCGGCCGCCCGCCGATGTCATCCGAAGTCCCACACCAGGAGCATCACGATGATCTCGCGCGCGATCGTGTCGGCGGCCGTCCTCGCGGCCGTGTTTGCGTCGGCGGCGTCCGCCCAGTACCGCGGGTCGGTCGGCGTGGGCGTCGGCGTCGGGTCGCCGTGGAACTACTACGGCCTGCCCTACGGCCCGTACGCGTTCGGCTACCCCGGCGCGGCCGGCAGCTTCTGGACGAACGGGCACAGCCTGTACGGCCCGCCGGTCCCGACCTACGGCCCGACGCCGGGGGCGTTCGGCGGCAGCGACGCCCACCGCGGCCACCAGAACTACGGGTGGCTCGGCTACTACACGCCGTCCCCGCGGCTGGGGTTCTCCACGGTGAACGTCTACCCGAACGACCAGCCGCGGCTGGAACTGACCGGCCCGTCGGTGGACGCGATCGCCCCGCGGGAGGTTCCGCGGGCGGAAGCGACGACCGCGCCGTCGAAGTTCCGGCTGTTCAAGCGGCGGTGAACTTGACCGGCCTCGGCGGCGTACCTACCGTGACGGCACGCTATCACCCGTGCCGTGACGCCACGCCGAGGCTTTCGTGATCGTACCACCTTCTCCCACCGACCCGCCCGTCGAAAGCCCCGCCCCGCCCCCGCCGGAGGCCCCCGCCGTCCCGTCGCCGCCCGGCCCCGCGGCGTGGCTGACGTGGGTGAAGTCGGTTGACGCGGCCCTCCTCGTCATGGTGCTGGTCGCCGCGTTCATGCTCGCGTCCGGCGTCTCCCGAACGACCGACCAGTGGCTCCACTTCGCCAGCGGCCGGGCGCTCTTGAACGGCGAATACTCCCTCGGGACCGACCCGTTCTCCCACGCGACGGCCGGCCGCACGTGGGTGAACCACGCTTGGCTGTCGAGCGTAGCCGCGTACCTGCTCTACCAGGCGGACACGTCCGGGTTCGTCGTCGTCGCGGTGAAGGCGTTCCTGTTCGCCGCGACGTTCGGCGTCGTCTTCCTGATCCGCCGGTCCGGGCAAACGATCTGGCCGTGGGTCGTCGCCACGGCCGTCGCCGTCGTCGCCGCCGCCCCGCACGCGCAGCTCCGGCCGCTCGTCGTCTCCGGGCTGTTCCTCGCCGTCACGCTCTACTTGGTGCTCGGCCGCGACTGGAAGGCGTCCGCGAAATTGCCCCTCGCGGCCGTCGGCCTGCTGTTCTGGGTGTGGGCGAGTTCCGACGTGTGGTTCTTCCTCGGGCCGCTGACGATCCTGCTCGTGCTCGTCGGCGAGGTCGTGCAGAACGCGGTCTGGAAGAAGGCCGAACCGACGGACGACGCCGTCGCCGTGCCGCACCTGCTGAAGGCGCTCGCCGTCGGCGTCGTGGCGTGCAGCCTCACCCCGCACCACGTCCGCGTCTGGCAGTTGCCCGCCGAGCTGGGGTTCCACCTGCCGACGAACTTCCAAACCGACTTCGACCTGGCGGCGTTCGCCCTGTCCCCGACGGACAAGAGCTACTTCGACCGCCCGACCCGCGGCAAGAGCGTCAACGGGGCGGCGTTCGCCGGGCTGCTCGTCGGCGGCGGGATCGTGGTGGCGATCACCGGGCTGGCCCGGCTGCGGGTCGCGCACCTGCTGCTCTGGATCGCGTTCGCCGGCCTCGCGCTGCTGCAACAGCGGGCCATCCTCTTCTTCAGCGTGGTCGCCGTGCCCGTGTTCGCGACCGGGCTGTCGGCGCTGATCGACGGGGTGAAGCTCGGCCCGGCGGACGGGCCGCGGGCGAACCTACTCTTGATGCTGTCGAGCCTCGGCCGCATCCTCGGGCTGCCGGCGACGCTGCTGTTCGTGGCGGCCGCGTACCCCGGCTGGCTGCTGCCGCAACCCGGCCACCCGTCGCTCACCCCGCGGGTCGCGTGGGCCGTCGAGCCGGACCCCGGCCTGAAGCGGACGGCCGAGATGCTCGGCCGGTGGCGGGAATCCGGCCGGCTGCCGGCCGACTACCGCGGGCTGATCGTGAACACCGAACTGGCCAACCACGTCGCGTGGTTCGCCCCGAAGGAGAAGGTGTTCGTCAACGGCCGGTACGCATTCCACGGGCCGGAGTTGGCGGACTTCCTCAAGGTCCGGCGGGTGTTCCTCGACCGCCAGCAGCCGATCGACGCGGTCGAGATCGAGGCCGTCCATGAGGTCGCGCAGAAGCACGACCTCGCCTACGTCGCGTTCGCCGGCATCGGCTACCCGCCGCTGAACGTGGACATGCTCCCGCTGTACCAGTTGACCGCCCCGGAGGGCGGGTACGCCCTGTGGCACGTGGACGGCCGGGCCGTCGTCCTCGGCGACTTGCAGGCGAAGAATTATCGGGCGGCCGTGTTCCAGGAACTGGCGTTCAACCCGGCGCGGCTGGGGTTCGACCCGAACGCGGCGGCCGTGCTGCCGCCGCCCCCGCCGGGGATGCCGAAGGTGGCGGCCGAGCCGTCGTTCCTGGACCCGTTCTTCCAGCCCGTGCCGGCCGTCCCGCCGCACGAGGCGCTGGACGCGGCGACGTGGTTGAACATCGGCGACGAGTACGCCCGCCGGGACTACCGCGGCCGGGTCGGGGACCGGGTACTGCTCGACGACCAGACGATCCGGATGATCGGGTGGCCGTGGTTCGGCGGGGCCGTCGGGAACCCGCTGCTGGCGAGCGCGGCCCAGAACGGCGGCTACCGGACGCCGGACGTGGCCGTCGCGTACAACGTCCTCGCGCTGCGGGCGGCGTGGCAGGCGATCGCCGCCAACCCGGACGACCCGTTCGGGTACTACAACCTGTCGCAGGTCTGCGGGGCGACGCCGTTCGGCGTGCCGGGGCGGAACGTCCTCGGCGGGCGGAACGCGATCCCCGGCATGCGGGGCGACATCAAGCAGCAGCTGGAAGTCGCGGGGCTGCGGCAGTTCATCGACCGGCTGCCGCCGCCGGGGGCCGTCTCCCGCGGGGTGGCCCGGATCGGCCAGGAGGCCGCGTACCGGCTGCACCTCCTCTACCAGCCGGACCAGGCCTCGCAGGCCGGCCAGGCCGTCCTCCCGGAGTCGGCGTCGCAGATGCTCATCCGCGCCCGCGAGTACTACGAGGCGAGCGACCTGCCGGCGCGGATGCCGGAGGAGCACGACCGCCGCAAGAAGGACTTCGAGGCCCGGTTGAAGAACTTGGAGCGGCTCGTCATCCCGGCGAACGACAACTTCCAGCAGTTCAAGAACCTGGACCTTCCCGCGCAGGTCCGGGGGGCGATCGAGCGGAACCTGTTGGTCCAGGCGGCGGAAAAGTTCGCCGAGGCGTGGCGGACGCAGAACCTCGGCCCGGACCCGCAGAAGTTGACGCTCCAGATGGTCCGGTCGTTCGTAATCCTCGGCCAGTGCGACCAGGCCGACTTCTACCTGACCCAGGTGGAAGACGCCATCGCGGAGTTGCGGGCGAAGGGGGACGCCAAGGTCGAGGGCGTCGCGCAGGTCGTGGACGGGTTCCGGTTCCAGTTGTGGCAGCTCCGCGGCGACTACGCGAAGGCCGGGGAGGCGCTCGAGAAGGCGATCCGGCTGCCGCCGCTGACCGAGTCCGAGAAGGAGGCCGTGCGGGCGGCCGTCGCCAAGCCGACGCTGGCCGCGTACCAGGACTACCTCGGCGGTTTTGACCAAAACGGCCTCATCAACGGCCCGGCGATGTCATTGCTCGGCGGCCCCGGCCTGTTCGGCCAGACGCACGTCCAGTTCAGCATCGACAAGTGGCAGCAGCACGCGGACTTCTTCATCCAGCGGGGCCTGCAACTGCTGCTCGAGGGGAAGGTGGCGGAGGCGAAGGTCCGGTTCGAGCAGGCGCTGCGGCCGGAGAAGGTCGAGATGCCGGCGTACATGCCGCAACGGCAGCTCGCCGAGCAGTACCTCCGGCTCATCGAGGAGGGGCCGCGCTAGTCCCCCATCCAGGCGAGGATGTCGGCGACGAACGGGTGGCCCGGCGGCTCGAATTCCAGCGTATGCGCGGCCGCCGGGTAGTCGATGACCTGCTTCCGCGGCGCGGGGAACGTCTCGACGAACGCCCGCGTGCGGGCGTTGTCGATGATCTTGTCCTCGCCCGCCAACAGCACGAGCGTCGGCACGGTCACGCGCTTCGCGGCCCGCTTCAGGTACACGTCGAAGGCGGCGCTGTTGAACAGGAACCGGGCCGTCGCCATTCTCAAGTCGTGCGGCTCCGCGGCGATGAACTTTTGCCACTCGGCCGACTTCGTGAACAGCTCCGGCTCGTTCAACGGGATCGGGAACATCCGCGACGGGTTGCGGACCCGCGCACGACCGATGGCGATCCGCTGGCCGAGCGACGGCGACACCTTCGGGCATAAACCCGGGCAGGCCAGGATCAGCGAATCGACGAGGCCCGGCGCGCGGTACGGCAGGCCGACGGCCAGCTTCCCGCCCCAGGAAATCCCCATCAGGTGGACCGGCAGCCACGGCCGCGACCGCCGGAGTTCGCGGAGGAACTCGGCGAGGTCGTCGAGCAACCGCCGGAAGCTCGGCGCGTCGCCGCGGTGGGCCGTGTTCAGCCCGGACCCGCGGCGGTCGAGGAAGTCCACGTCGTACCCGGCCGCGGCGAACTGTTCGCAGGATCGCGTGTACCACCCGCCGTGGCTGCGGATGCCGTGGACGGCGACGAGCCGGCCGCGGGGCCGACCGGCCGCCGGGTAGTGGCGGTAGTACCAGCGGTAGCCGTCGGAGGATCGGAACGTGTGAAAGGCGGCGGTCATGCGGACGGCCGTTGGCGGTCGGCCCGGTCGAAGATTTCTTGCAGCGAGAGTGTGAACCCCGGCAGGATGTCGCCGCCGGAGACGGTCCCGTTCGCCGGGACGGGCGCGAGTTGATCCTCGGCCGTGTAGACGACGGCGGACCGCGTTTCGGGGTCGATCTCCCAGACTTGTTTGACGCCGGCGGTGAAGTACTCCCGCCGCTTGCGGGCCATCTCGCCGGGCCGGTTGCTCTCGCTGAGGACTTCGACGACGAGGTCCGGGACGATGCTCGGCACGCGGTCCTCGCGGGCCGGCGGCCGGCCGCCGGGCAGACTGGCCCAGGCCACGAACGTCACGTCCGGGCCGCGGGCGATGTCCGGCAGGATGCGCATGAACCCGTCCGGGGCGGAGATGATCCCCAGGTCGTGTTCTTCAACGTAGTTGAGTAAGGCACGAATGATGAACGTGGCGATCCGGGATTCGTAGTACCCCACGGCCTTCTCCACCAATGTTCCGTCAACCCACTCGTAGAGTTTGCCGCCGGGCCGCCGCTCGCTGATCTCAACGTACTGCTCGAACGTCACCGTGCCCGGTGGCGGGAACAGTCGGACCCGCTCGGCGGGCACGTCGCCGAGTTCGTGCAATAAGTCGGCCATCGTCCGGGCGTCGAGTTCCGGTTCGATTTCGGTCGCGGTCGTCATGTCGGTATCTTCCCTCAGCCCTTGCGGACCCGCAAGAGGAACGTCGGGTTCACGGCCTCGAACCGCAGGCTCTCCATCTGCTCGACGCCGCGGGCGATGCTGACCAGTTGCACGTCCACGGCCGCGGCCAGCCGCTTCATCACCGCATACGTCGCGGACAGCATCTCCAGCGTGCCGACGTTCACGACCAGCCGGCCGCCCTTGCGGAGGGCCGCGAACGCCGCTTCGAGCAAGCGAGAAATCTCGCCGCCGTTGCCGCCGATGAAGATCGCGTCCGGGGCGGGCAGGCCGTTGAAAATGGCCGGGGCGGTGCCGAACACCGGCTTCACGTTCTTGACGCCGAACGTCTCCAGGTTCGCGGCGATGAGGTGGAAGTCGGCCGCGTCCTGCTCAATGGCGTACACCACGCCGGGGGCGACGAGGTTGGCCATCTCGATCCCGACCGACCCGCTGCCGGCCCCCACGTCCCACGCCACGTCGCCGGGCTGGAGGTTCAGCTGCGCCAGCGCGAGCGATCGCACTTCCGCCTGCGTGATGAGGCCGGACTTCGGCCGGGACTGTGCGAACACGTCGTCCGGGTTGCCGAACCGCGCGAGCGCCGCGCCGGTTCGCGGCACGTCGGCACGGTTCGGCTTCCGCTTCAGGATCAGGATGTTCAGCGGGTCGAACGTCATCCCCTGGAGGTCGGCGAGTTCGCCCTGCGTGACCCGCTCGTCCCGGCCGCCGAGGTTCTCGCAGACCGTCGCGCGGAAGTAGTCGATGCCGCGGGCCAGCAGCTCGCGGGCGATCCGGCCCGGCGGGTAGGCGTCGCTCGTGAACAGGCCGACCGTTTCCGCCCCGCGGACCTTGTCGATCACGTCGTCCAGGGACTTCGTCGAGAGGTCCGTCAGGTAGGCGTCCTCCCACGTCTCCTTCACGCGGGCGAAGGCGAGCTGCATGCTGCTGATGTGCGGCACGACCTCGAACAGGTCCGGGCCGACCTTCTCACACAGGTAGCGGGCCGTGCCGTAGAACAGCGGGTCGCCGACGGACACGATCGCGACCCGCTGCTTGCCCGCGACCGCCTTCAGCCGCTCGACGACGGCCGGCAGATCGGTCCCGATGGTCACCCGCTCGGCCTTCAGTTCCGGCAGCAGCCGGAGGGCGGCGTCGGACCCGAACACGATGTCCGCGCCGGTCAGCCACTCGCGGGACCGGGCCGTCACCCCGGCCAGCCCGTCGGGGCCGACGCCGAGAATCGGAATCTTCACTGCGGACACGGTGACACCTGCGGCGGGAGGGAATCGGTTTCCGGAGATTGTAGGGGCAACCCGACTTCCGAAGTCCGGCTTCGACTTCGGAAGTCGAACGCGGCCAAGAACCGGGGGGCTAGGGAGAAACGCCCCCGCGTGGGATCGACTTCCGAAGTCGAAGCCGGGCTTCGGAAGTCGGGGCCTCTAGCAATCCGCATGGCGTTCGCCCGGCCGCGTGGGTAGAATCCCAATAATTCCTCCCACCCTTCCCCCGCCTGACTGAAAGGACTTCCGATATGACCCGTCACCGGCTCTGGACCCTCGGCCTGTCCGCCGCCCTCGTCGGCGTGCCGGCCGTGCAACTCGTCGCCGCCCCCGCCGCGGAGTTGACCGAGGAGCAACTGATCGAGAAGGCCAAGAAGCTCAACGGCGAGACGAAGACGCTCGAGGACGCCGACGCGAAGCTGAAGGCGCTCAACAAGGACAAGACCGGCACGGCCAAGCTCGTGAAGGCCGCGGCGAAGCTCCAAAAGGCGGCGAAGGACGACGAGAAGCCGTTCCGGTACTTCGCGACGCTCGTGCTGGCGAAGGCCGCGCACACCGTCAAGGACTACGACGCCGCGGAAATCTTCTACAAGGCGTGTTCGGACATCGCCATCGACGACCTGCAGTCGAGCGAGCACATCATCCGGGCCGTGGACGGGCACATCGACTTCCTGATGGCCCGGAAGAAGTACGACCAGGTCGAGGAGCTGTGCGAGCGGGTCATGGCCATCAACGGCGACGACACGCTCAAGAACTACAGCCTGATCGACGTGATGGAGAATTTGCTCGTCGCCCAGTCGCGGAACGGGCAGGGGGACAAGGCGCTGGAGAAGGCGGACAAGCTCATCAAGACGTTCGACGGGAACTTCATCTTCCACCGGATGAAGGCCCGATTGCTGGTCGATGCCGAGAAGTGGGACGACGCGGTGAAGCAGTACGAGAAGATGATCGACGCGATCAACGACAACGAGAACCTCAAGAAGGAGCAGAAGGAGCAGTACGTCCGCGGCACGAAGTACGCCATGAGCGGCATCTACGTCAGCCAGAACAAGATCGACGAGGGGATCAAGGTCCTCCGCGAGCTGGTGAAGGAGGACCCGGAGAGCGCGACGTTCAAGAACGACCTCGGGTTCATCATGTGCGACAACGACCAGAACCTGGACGAGTCCGAGAAGCTGATCCGCGAGGCCATCGCCCAGGACCTGAAGCTCCGCGAGAAGGCGGCCGAGGAGGGGAAGATCACGAAGGAGGAGGCGAAGAAGCCGAACGCCGCGTACGTCGATAGCCTCGGGTGGGTGCTGTACAAGAAGAAGAAGTACGACGAGGCGCTGAAGAACCTGCTGGAGAGCGCCGGCAGCGACGACGAGGAGAGCAACCACATCGAGATTTGGGACCACGTCGGCGACTGCTACCTGGCGATGGGCAAGAAGAAGGAGGCCCTGGAAACGTTCCAGAAGGCGCTGAAGATGGAGGACGTGACGAAGAAGGACGGCGAGCGGAGGAAGAAGGTGACGGAGAAGATCAAGAAGCTGAAGGCCGAAGTGTCTAAGTGAGTGGAATGAAAAACCGAAAGCCCCGGCACGACCGTGCCGGGGCTTTTTCGTTTACACGAACCGGACGTGCGATTTCTTCACGGCCGCTTTGAGACGCTTCAGGTACGCCGCCCGCGGGATTTCGACCGCCCCCATCCGCTGGGTGTGTTCCGTCGTCATCTGCACGTCGAACAGCTCGTACCCCCGCTCGCGGAGGTGCTGCAACAGCGACACGAGCGCGACCTTCGACCCGTCCGTGACGCGGTGGAACATCGACTCGCCGGCGAAGAACGCCCCGATGCCGACGCCGTAGATGCCGCCGGCCAGCTCGTCGCCCTGCCACACTTCGAGGCTGTGCGCGTGGCCGAGGCGGTGCAGCTGCGCGTACGCCTGCACCATGCCGCCGGTCACCCACGTCCCTTCGGGGCGGTTCTCGCCGCACGCCAGCATGACCATCTCGAAGCACTGGTCGATGGTGACGTGGAATTTGCCGCTCCGGATGGTGCGGGCGAGGCTGCGGGAGACGTGCAGCGTGTCGTACTCGATCACCGCCCGCGGGTCCGGCGACCACCACAGGATCGGGTCGTCGTCGTTGAACCACGGGAACACGCCGTCGGTGTAGGCTTTGATTAGTGTCGAGGGGTTCAGGTCGCCGCCGACGCCGACCAAGCCTTCCCCGTCGGCCAGGTCGGGGGCGATCCACGGCCGGTCATCGGGCGTACTCGCTTTCATCGCTCGCTCAACTCCGCGGTGTCGTCCCATCATACCACCCGCCGCCGCGGGGATGAAGGGCGCGGCTACTTCCCGATGGCGTCGATGATTGCGGGGGCGTCTTTCGGGGCCGACCACGCGGTGAAGGTCACCACGGCATTCCCCGCCTCCTTCGACGGTTCCAGCCGGAGGATCGCCTGCCAACCGCTCTTCGCCTTCACGAACCGCCAGACCGTCCCGGTCGGGGCCGCGCCGACCGTCAGCACGACGGCGCGGCCGTCGGCCGGCAGAACGACTTTCGTTCCGTTCGCGGGAACCTCGGAATCCGGCGCAACCGTCGCCCCGACGACCCGCGGCTCGGCGGTCGTCGTTCCGGCCAACAGCCACGCCGTTCGTGCCGCCGGAACCTCCACCTGGAACGCACGCGTCAAACCTACGGCCAAGCCCCCCTTCGCCGGGCGGACCGTCTCGCGGACCGCGAGTTCATCCTTCACATCGCCGTCGCCGACGCGGTAGCGGAACGTCGGCGAGCCGTCGTCGGCCAGCGCGTACCCGTCGAAGTGGACGTGCCGCGGCCCCTTGTAAATCTCCTCGTTCGGGACCGGTGCGCCGAACGCAAAGTCCTTCGCCCGCGCGTCGAAGTCCGGTGGCGTGCGGCCCGCGGTCACGGCCCACGGCGGACCCTTCGGCGGCGTCAGGAACTTCGGGCCGAGCAACTTCGCCGGCGCGCCGCCGCGGTTGTTCCAGACCGGCGACGCGTCGAGGAAGTTCCCCTCCCAGGCGTAGCTCACCCGGCAAGCGTCGGCGTCGAACGCGAAGCTCACCCCGGCCGGGAACCCGACGGCGATGGCCTTCGTCCCAGCCCCGTCCGGCATGAACGTCCGCAGGATCTCCGGCCGCGCCCCGACCTTCACGATCAGGCCCTTCGGCGGCTCCATCCCGGCCGGCAGCGGCAGGCCGGGGCCGAGCGACAGGTACGCCCAGATCGCGTCGATCTGCGGGTCGGCCTCGCCCTTCAGGAGTTTGTCGAACGCCGACTTGCCGTAGTTGAAGTTCTGGGGCATCTTCGTGCCGGGGGCGAGCCGCTGCGGGTTGTGCATCCACCGCTCGTACCAGTCGAACCGCAACCGCTCGGCCGTCCGCGCGAGGTCCGGCCCCCGCGTCCCGCCGCCGACGTGCCCGCTAATGTCGTGGCACTTGATGCACCCCAGCCCCTCGGACCCGCTCAGCTTCCGCCCGGCTTCGAGCTTCTCCTGCGTGTACTCGACCTTCCGCGTGCTGGAGTCCGGCACGGTCCCTTCGAGGTGCGCGAGGGTGACGGGTAGGTGGCCGACGTTCTGCTGGCCGTACTGCGGCATCCGCAGCGACATCCACGGCCGGGCGCGGCCGCCGCTGACCAGCACGCTTTCGAGCCACGTCGTCTTCGCCTTGTGGCCGACGCCGGTGAGCCGCGGCGGGGCCACGTCGTCCGCGTTCTCGGCGTTCTCCAGCTTCTTCATCTGGTCGGCCAGCTCCGTCCCGATGCCGCCCTCGCCGTCGCGGACGTGGCAGTTCAGGCAGTTGAACCGCTTGAACGCGGTGCGGGCCAGGTCCGTCGGCGACCGCGAACCGGTTCCGACGAACGCGGCGAGCGCCGTCCGCTGCGGGTCGTCGAACTTGTAGACCGGAACCTTCGTCGCGTCCGGCTTCGCCGCGAGGCAGCCGGCGTCGGCCTTCTTCGCCGGCGGCGCGGTCCGCGCGGCCAGCGCCTTGCCGCCCGGCGCGACCGTGTGGCAGTTCACGCAGCCCTTCGATGTCACGAGCTTCTGGCCGAGTTCCCGCCACGACTTCGCGTCGAAATCGGCGGGCTTCAGGTTCGGTTCCTTCACGGCGGCGCGGTCGTAGTGGTCGTCGGTCGAGCGGATGAGGAACCGCGCGAGGTCGCGGGCCTCCTCGTTCGTCAGCTGCATGTTTGGCATCCGGCCGTGCGGGTTCGCCTTCAGCGGGTCCGCGAGGTACCGCTGGAGCTGCTCCGGCGTCGTCTTGCTGCCGAGGCCGCCGAGGGCGTAGAGCGATTGCGACCCCGTCGCCGTGCCGAGGCCGTGGAAGCTGGACGATGGCTCGAATGGGACCGGCTTCTCGTCCTCGTCGTCCTCGTTCTTCTTCGCGGTCGCGGCCAACTGCTTCCCGTGGCACGCGGCGCACCCGGTCGTGGTGAACAGCTTCTGCCCGTTGGCGATGTTCTTCGCCCATTCGTTGGAGATCGTCGGCAGCTTCGCCGCCGCGAGCGGCCCGTCGAGGGAGGTGAGGTATTGCCCGACGGCGTACCGCTCCGCCGCGCCGCGGTCGTCGTTCGCGAACAGCTTCGGCATCGTCGTGTTCGGCCGCAACTTCGCGGGGTCGGCCAGCCACGCATCGAGCCAGCCGGGGTAGACCCGCTTGCCCACGTCGCTCAGGTCCGGGCCGGTACGGTCCACGAGGGCCGCGTCCTTCGGGGCGTGGCAGTTCTTGCAGCCGTGTTCCTCGAACAGAAACCGGCCGTGGTCGAGCGGCAAGCTCTTCTCGACCGTCTCCTTTCGCTGGGCCGGCAGGTGGCCGAAGAAGTAGTGCGGGACCGGCTCGCGGCGGAAGCCGGGGCCTTCCCAGACGAGTTCAAACTGCCGGTCGGCTTTGTCGTCCGAGGCGAACGTGGCGACGAACTTGTAAACGCCGGGTTCGAGCTGCACCGCTGGCGCGCCGAAGGCGGCGATCACTTTCTCGCCGCGCGAAAGCGTCACGCTCGCCGTGCCCCCCTTCACGGTCCCGGCGAACTGGTACTTCCCGGCCGTGACGATCTGGAGGTAGCCGTCCCAGGTGACGCGGCCGATGGCCGGGCCTTCGCCGGCCCGCTGGTAGAGCGCGACCGTCGGTTCCAGGCGGTACGTCGTCCCGAACGTGGCGACGAGGCCGGGCTTCAGCAGCTTGCGATCGACTTCGGGTTCGGCGGCGGGGCAGACGGTCGTGGCGAGGACGAGGGCGGCGAGCGCGAGGGTTCGAGTCATGTCGAAACGGGCCGGTGGGGTGGGTGGTTCGTCCCTCTGATTATCCCGACGGCGAGTGAAGCCGCAAGCCGAATGGGGTCAGGATTTGGCGAACGGCACGGCGTAAGCGTGCCGGTGGTCCCGCGGGGCCACACAGACCCACACCGGCACGCTTACGCCGTGCCGTTCGCCAAATCCTAAACTATCCGCGTCCCATCACCCCGAACGCAGGTGCGGCATGTTCGATCTCGCAGCGGTTCAACAGGCGATTCGCGCCAACAACTTCGACGGCTGGCTGCTGTACGACTTCCGCGGCCTCAACGTCCTCGCCCAGCGGGTCGTCGGCCTCGCAGAGAAGAAGCTGTCCCGCCGCTGGTTCTACTTCGTCCCCGCGACCGGCGAGCCGCGGAAGCTGGCCCACGCCATCGAACCCGCGTCCCTCGACGCGCTGCCGGGGACGGACAAGACGGTCTACCGCCGGTGGCAGGAACTGGAGGCCGGCGTGCAGCAGCTGCTCGCCGGGGCGAAGACGGTCGCGATGGAATACTCGGCCCGCAACGGTAACCCGTACGTCAGCCGCGTCGATGCCGGGACGGTCGAACTCGTCCGCTCGTTGGGCGTCGAGGTCGTTTCCTCCGGCGACCTGATCCAACAGTTCGAGGCGACGTGGGACGACGAGCAGGAGCGGATGCACTTCGCGGCCGAGAAGGTGACGGCCGCCGCCTACGGCGTGGCCTACCAGTTCATCGCGGACGAAATCCGCGCGAAGGGGCAGACGACGGAAGTGGCGGTGCAGGCCCGAATCATGAAGCACTTCGCGGACCACGGTTGCACGACGTACTCGCCGCCGATCGTCGGCGTCGGCCCGCACAGCGGCGACCCGCACTTCGACACCAGCCCGGCGACCGATTCCCCGATCCGCAAGGGGGACTTCGTGCTGATCGACTTGTGGGCGAAACTCGACCAACCGCGGGCCGTGTACAGCGACCTGACCCGCACCGTCTTCGTCGGCGAGACGGTCCCGGAGAAGTACACGAAAATCTTCAACGTCGTCGCCGCCGCGCGGGACGCCGCCATCGCGAAGGTGAAGGACGCCTTCGCGAAGGACGAAGTCCTCATCGGCTACATGGTGGACAACGCCTGCCGGGACGTGATCGAGAAGGCGGGCTACGGGCAATACTTCACGCACCGGACCGGGCACAACATCGGCCAGGAGGTCCACGGCAACGGGGCGCACATCGACGGGCTGGAAACGAAGGAGGACCGCCGCGTCATGCGGCGGACCTGCTTCAGCGTGGAGCCGGGGATTTACCTGCCGGAGTTCGGCGTGCGGAGCGAGGTGAACGTGTACATCGACGCCGCCGGCGCGGTCCACGTCACCGGCGGAGCGCTACAGACGGCGGTGGATACGATTGCGGTGTAGGGGCCGGCGTCGCCCGCCGCTGCTTCAACTGCCAGATCGCGTCCGCGAGGAAGATCAGGACGGCCACCCACACGCAGACGTACGCGGCCCACTCCTCGCGCGTCGGCGTCTCGCCGAGGGTGAAGATGGCGATCAGCATCTGCGTCGTCGGCGAAATGAACTGGAGGAAGCTCATCGCCACGAGCGGTAGCCGGCGGATCGACATGATGTACGTCAGCAGCGGCGCGACCGTGACGACGCCGCTGAACATGATTAGCCCGTTCAGCCCCCACGATTGATTGAAGTGCCCCTGCGGGCCGAGGTACGCCAGGTACGCGGCCGCGGGCAGGAGCATGACGAGCGACTCGACGGTTAGCCCGGTCAGGCTGTCCACCGGCATCGCCTTCCGGACGAACCCGTACAGGCCGAACGTGATCGGCAAGGAAAACGCCAGCCACGGGAAGTTCCCGGCCGCGGCGAGCGGGACGCACAGCCCGGCCGCGATGATGCCGAGGGCGGGGTAGTGGGCCGGCCGCAGCCGCTCGCCGAGGAACACCGTGCCGAGGAAGGCGTTCACGAGCGGCAGCATGAAGTACCCGAGGCTGCCTTCCGCCACCCGGCCGATGACCGTGGCGTAGATGTAGATGAGCCAGTTGACCGCGAGCAGCGTGGCCGACAAGACCATGAGGGCGAGCAGCTTCCGCGAGCGGAACACGGCGACGACCGGCCGCCACCCGACGACGGCGAGGGTGAGCAGCCCGAGGATCGGGAGCGACCAGACGACCCGGTGGGCGAGGATTTCGACGGCCCCGACGTGGTGTTGTTTGAGCGCCGAGAAGTAGAGCGGGACCATCCCCCACCACAGGTACGCGAACGTCCCCAAGAGGAACCCCGTCCGCGTACTGGCCGAGTCGTCTGACACGTCGTCTCCTTAATCGCGTATCGAATGTCGTCTCGCGGCGGTCTTGTAGGGCGGGTCAAGGCTTTGCGCCGACCCGCCGGGGGACCGCAACCACAGGGAAGATACGTCGAACCGGCTGGGACCGTATCGGCGGGTCGGCGCAAAGCCTTGACCCGCCCTACGAAACCCCCAACCACTTCGCCAGCAGCTGGTGGAAGTGATACCCCGCGTTCTCCCGCTTCACGCTGAACCGGCCGCTGACGAACGTGGAACTTTGCAGCCCGCGCTGCACGTCCTCGCAGATGCCCACGTCCTCGGCCTGCACCCGGTCCGCGACGGCCACGCTCTCGTCCTTGAACGTCGCGTCCGTCTCGGCCGCGAAGTAGAAGTCGAACACCACCCGGCAGCGGTCCGGGCCGAGCGGCAGCACGAGGTTCGTGTCCATCACGCCGGCGTACACGTTCGCCATGAAGTTCGGGAAGACCCACCAGTACGCCGCGAGGTCGCCGGTGCGGGTGCGGCCGGTGTCGCCGTCGGCCGCCTTCAGCGGGCTGCACTGGAGGCTCGTGTTGCCGTGCGTCGTCGTCACGTACTCGCGGTAGTCGAGGACGCCCGCGAGGCCCGGATGCACCGTGTTGACGTGATACCCGCCGTCCAGGTAGTTATCGACGTACACCTTCCAGTTGCACGCCAAGTCGTAAGTCTTCCGCGCGTGCCACGTCAGGTTCGCGAAGCAGTTCCGGGAATCCGCCCAGTCGGGCAACGGACTGAGGAACCGCTTCAGAGGTTCGCGCGGCTCGCCGAGGTGGACCCAAACGAACGGCCCCCACGCCGTAACGGGTATAGCGACGAGGCCGTTCGCGTCTTTCGCGAAATCGCAAACGCCCTCGAACTCCGGCGTGCCGCGGAGGTTCCCGGCGAGGTCGTAGGTCCAGCCGTGGTAGCGGCACCGCAGCTTCGTGGCGTGGCCGCACGGCTCACTCATCACCGGCGCGGCCCGGTGGCGGCAGACGTTGAAGAACGCGCGGAGGATGCCGTCGTCCCCCCGCACGACCAGCACCGGCTCGCCGGCCACGTCCGCGGTGAGGAACCCGCCGATTTCCGCGACCTGCTCCGCGCGGCCGACGCACTGCCAGGAGTTGCCGAAGACGTGCCGCCGCTCGCGGTCGTGGTGGTCGCGGTCGAAGTACCAGGTGTTCGGGATCGTGTGGGCGAGTTCGAGCGGCCGGGCCGGGTCGAACGGCGTGCGGTCGATGGACATGACAGACCTCCATCGACTAGCCTACAAAAACGAAGAATGGCCCGCAGATGACCCGGACTTCGGCGCAGATAAAGAGGATGAAAACCAAGAAGAGATTTGGCTTTATCCGGTTTTCATCTGCGTCCGAAGGTCTGCGTCATCTGCGGGCCATTCTGATTACTTCTTCTCCGCGATCTGCTCGAAGTACAGCTTGATGACCCGCGCGTAGTCCTCGCCGTACTTCGCCTGCAGGTCCTGGATGATCTTCGACTTCACGTCGCCGGGCAGGTCGCCCCACGGCTTGCCGAGGTACTGCTGCACGTCCTTCGGCAGGTCGGACTTCGTCGGGGCCTCCTGGCCGGACCCGTCGTTGTTCATCGGGTTCGACGCGCTGCCGTTCTTCCCCTTGCCGTCCGGGTCGCCCTCGGCGAGTTGCTTCGCGGCGTCGTTGAGCTTCTGGGCCGCCTTCTCCATCGACTTCTGCGCCTTGTCGTTCTCCTTCTGGCCGAGCTGCTTGCCGGCCTGGTCCATCTGGCCCTCGGCCTCCTTCACGCTCTTCCCGGCCTTCTGCGCGGCCTTGTTCCCCTTCTCCCCCTCGCCGTCCATCGGCTTGCCGCCGCCGGCTTCCTCGGCCTGCTGCTGGGCCTCGCCGAGCTTCTTCTCGGCCTGCTTCCGCGCGTCCTCGGCGTTCTGCTTGCGGCCGGCCTCCTCCTCGCGCTTGGCCCGCTCCATCTGCTTCTGGGCCTCGCGGGCGGCGTCGCCGGCCTTCTTGAGCTTCTCGTTGTCGGCCTTACCGGGTTCCCTCGCCGCGTCGTCGAGCTTCTCGCCGAGTTCGCCGGCCTGCTTCGCGAGGTCGCCCTGTTGCTTCTGCTGCTGGGCCGCGGCCGCGCCGGGGTCGTTGCCCTGCTCGCCGGCCTCCTTGTTCAACTGCTGCTGCCGGTCGGCCAGTTCCTTCGCCTTCTTGCCGGCGGCGTTGTCGCCGTTGGCCTTCGCGACCCGTTCGAGGTTCTGTTGCGCCTTCTCGCCCGCCGCCTTCGCGCGGTCCGGCGACCCGGCCTTCATCTGGTCGGCCGCCTCCTGCGCTTGCTGGGCCGCGTCGTTCGCCGGCTTGCCCGCGCCGCCCTCCTGCTTGCCGGCCTCCTTCGCCAAGTCCTGCGCCTCGTTCGCGAGGTCTTGCTGCTTCTTGGCGTGGTCCTCGACCTTCTTGTTGTCCGTCGGCTGCGGCCCCTTGTCGCCGGCCTCGTTCGCCTTCGCGAGTTCGTTGCGGAGGTCGCGTTCTTGCTTCGCCAGGTCGCGGGCGGCCTGCGCGTCGGCCTTCGACGGCAGCCCGGTCGCGTCCTCGCCGGGGGTCGCGTCCGGGTCGCCGCGGTCGGGTTGCTTCTGCGCGTTCTTCTCGCCCTTCTTCTGCATCTGGTCGGCGAGTTCCCGCATCGCCTCGGCCGCGTCCTTCTGAAGTTTCGGGGCCTTCTCCGGGTTCGGGTCGCGTTGCAACTTCTCCAGGGCGTCCGCCGCCTTCTTCTTCGCCTCCTGCGCGTCGCCGACGCGGGTTTGCTTCAAGTCTTCCGCTTGCCGTTGGAGTTCGTCCTTCGCGGCGTCCGTCTGCTCCGGCGTGGACGGCTTCCCGGCCTGCTGCTTCGCCTTCTCCGCGGCCGCCTCTTGCTGCTTCGCCAATCGCTCGGCGCGCTCGGCGTCCCCTTCCGCGCCGGCCAACTGGTCCGCGAGCCGGTCGAGTTCCTCGGCCGCCTCCTTCGTCTTCTTCTTGAGTTCGTCCGCGTCGTTGCGTTGAAGGGCCTCCTCGGCCTTGCGGACGGCGTCCTTCGCGCGGTTGAGTTGCTCCGCGTCATTCGGGTCGGTCATCTTCGCGAGGTCGTTCTTGAGCGCCCGTTCCTGCTCCTGCAGCCGCTGGAGCTGGTTCGGGTCCGGCTTGCCGTTCGCCTTGTCGGCCGCGTCCGCGATCTCGCGCTGCTGCTTCGCCAGCTCGTCGGCCTTCTGGTCGTTCGGCTTCTGCCCGTCGAGCGCCTGCCGCAGCTGCTCCATCTGCCGCTTCGCCTGTTGCTGGGACGCGCCGGTGTCCTGCGTGCGGCCGTTCTGCAAGTCCTCCGCGGCCCGCATCGCGGCCTCGGCGGTCTTCTCCTTCCGCTTCTCCAGCCCCGGCGTGTCGAGCTGGTCGAGCTTCTCCGCGATTTCCTGCTGCTTCTTCGCGGCGTCGGCCAGCTTCTCGGCCGCCTCCTTCCGCGCCACCTCGTCCGGGGTCTTCTTGTCGAGGCCCTTCGTCTTCTCCTGAATTTCCCGCTGGAGCGCGTCCTGCTCCCGCTGGAGTTTTTGAAGCTCGTCCTTCGCCGCCTTCATCCGCTCCTCGCGGCTCGGCAGCTTGTCCGCGAGCCGGTCGAGCGCCTCGGCGGCGTCCTTCATCTTCTGCTCGGCCTGGGCCGGGTCCTCACCCGCCGCCTTCTTCGCCTCGTCGAGTTTCTGAAGGGCGTCTTCCTTCGCTTGTTTCGCCTCCTCGTTGCCGGGCGGCGTGGTCAGCTTCTCCGTCGCCCGCCGCACGGCGTCCTGCTCCTTCTGCATCTTCTTCTTCAACTCGTCGGACGGCTCCTTCGCGTCCGCCGCCTTCTTGCGGAGTTCGTCCTCCAGCTTCGCGAGCTGCTGTGCCGCCTTCTTCGGGTCCTTGCGGTCGGCGGCGGCCTTCTCCAGCGCGTCGGCGAGCTTGTCGAGTTCCTTCGCCGCTTTCTCTTGCTCCGTCATCGCCTCGACGGCGTTCCCCTTCTCGATCTGCTCGTTCGCCTTGTCGAACGGCTCCTTCGGGAGCTGGTCCGCGCCCGCGACCTTCGCCTCGTCGGCCGTCTTCTTGCGAAGTTGGTCGGCCTTCTCGCCGAGGTCCTTTTGCTTCTTGGCAGTCGCCTCCATCGCCTTCTTCTTCGCGGCGTCGGCCTGGTCCTTGGCGGCCTGCTCCAACCGCCGCTGTTGTTCGGCCAGCTGCTTCGCGTCCTCGGCCAACTCCTTCGCCTGCTCCTTTTGCATCTCCTCGACGGCCTTCTTCAGTTGCGGGTCGTTCTTCAGCAACTCGTCCAGTTCCGCGTTCAGTTCCTGCTGCTTCTTCGCCACGTCGCGGGCGACGCGGTCGTTATTCGGGTTGTTCTTCAACTCCTCGGCCAGCTCCTTCTCCTTGTCCGCGATCTCCTCGAGCTTCCGCTTGTTGAGAAGGTTCTTCGCCACCTCGTCGGCCTTGCCGATCAACTCCCGCAGCTTGTCCTTCGCGCGGTTCAACTCGGCCGCGGCCTCGCGGACGGCCTTGTCCCGCGGCTCCGGGTCGGCCTCGTTCTGCGCCTTGCGGAGCTTGTCGTCCGCCTGCCGCAGCGGGTCCTCCTCGATGTCCTTGATCTCCCGCGCGAACGGCCGGAAGTCCGGCGTCAGCCCCACCTCGCGGGCGAGGTCTTCGAGCTGCCGGGCGGCGTCCTTCTCCTTGTTCTTCGCGTTGTCGAGCGCCGCGATCTGGTCCGGCGTCAGCTGGTCCTTACCGGCCGCGTCCTTCCTCACCTCCTCGACGGCCCGCTGCGCGTCGGCCACGTCCTTCCGCGCGGCCTCCAGCTTCTCCTTGATCTTCTCCGCCTTCGCCAGGATGTCTTGCTCCGCGAGTGGCTTCGCCGAGCGGTCGAGCTTCAGTTCGGACCAGCCCTTTTCGGGGTAAAAGACCTCCTGCGGCGTGGCGTTGAACTCCGGCACGTTGCGGTTGTCCACCGCGCGGATGCGGAACTTCACCACGTCGCCTTCCTTCGCCTTGTCCGCGAGGTCGAACGAGTACCGCCCCTCGGCCCGCTGCGTGCCGATGTCCTTGAGCGTGACCGGCAGCACCCGCTTCGTCGCGGGGTCGTTGTTCAGCTCGAACTGCACCTCGACCTTCTCGACCTTCACGTCGTCGGTGATCGTCAGCTCGACGGGGACCCGCTCGCCGGGCCGCACGTCGCGGGGCTTGTCGCTGACGTTCGTGACCTTCTCGAACTTCGGCGGGGCGTCGATCCGGGCCTTCGTCGCGACGACGACCTCGGTGCGGACGTTCTGCTCGCCGGTGACGACCAGCTTGAGCGTCCCCTCGCCGATCAGCATCCACTCGGCCGTGCCGCCGGTCCGGTCGGCGTTCAGGTTCGCGAAGAACTGGTCGGCCGCGATTTGCGCGTCCGGGTTGGCCGGCTTCCACTCGAACGCCGCGGACCGGGCCGGGCGGTTGAACTTCAGGTCGAACGTCACCCGGCTGTACTGCAGCGCCTCGAACTCGTGCAGCCCTTGCTGCTTCTGCTCCTCGAGGCTGCCGGCCGCGTACTTCGGCGGGGCGACGGTGAACGTCGTGCCGTCCGTCAACTCGACCGCGTCCACGACCGTGACCTTGAACCACTCGCTGCGGACGCCGCCGGCCTCCATGCAGTAGTCGAACCCGTCCTTCACCGTCGGCCGGGTGACGGTGAACGCCGCCTTCTCGTCGCCGGTCATCGGCAGCTTCTTCTCCTCGCCGGCCTCCTCCTTGTAGACGAGGGTTGCGATTTCCGGCAGCGGCGCGTCCGGGCTGAGCCGTTCGAGGAACCCGGTCAGCGTGACGGCGTCGTTCCGCTTCACGATCAGGTCCTTCGACGACACGACGACCTTGAATCCGGTCTCGGCCTTCGCCCCGCCCCACGGCATGAGGAACCGCCGCAACCGCTCGGCCGCGCCGGGGATGAAGAACAGCGGCGACAGGATCGCGGCCGCGACGAGGAACGACAGGAACGCGAGCCGGACGACGGACGCGGTCGGCGCGGCCTTGTGGAAGTTCAGCTTTTTGGCGCGTTGGGCCGTGTCCCGCGCGAGGACTTCGATGAGCGCCTTCGAGCCGTTGCCGGGTTCGGCGTTCTCGCTGAGTTCGACGAGCGTGCTGAGCCGCTCGGACAGGTTCGGGAACTGGTCCTCGATGGCCGCGGCCAGGAGCGGGACCGGGATCGGGCTGCGGATCGGCCGGAGGACGCACCGGCGGAACGCGACCACTTGCAGGACGACCCACCCGACGAGTAACAGCGTGCGGCCCCAGCCGGGGAACTCGAAGTTGGCGTCGAGCAGGACGAGGCCGAGGGCGGACCCGAAGAACGCGAGCGCGAACCAGCTGACGCCGCGGTACAGCCACAGCCGCCGCACTTGTTGCGAGAGTTCGCCGAGCTTCTCCTCGATGGCGTGCGGCAGCTTGACGGCGGACATACGGACCCCTCGGGACGCGGCGGTTCACCTTCAACTATAAATGAAGGTCCTGGGGCCGGGCAAGGAATCGTCGGATGCCGGACCCGCCGTTACAATCCGGAAACACGCCGCCGATGATCTCCCCCGAACGGCTCGACCAGTTGCAAACCCAGTGGGTCCGGTTCGTCGGCGGCCTCGGCGTGAACCCGGCCGCGGCGTACCCCGTCTTCGACCGGCTCGTCGCCGCCCATTCCGAACCGCACCGGCACTACCACAACCTGGAGCACGTCGTCGAGGTGCTGAAGGTGGTCGGCCGCCTCGCGAAGCTGGCCGACGACCCGACGGCGGTGCAGTTTGCCGCGTGGTTCCACGACGCGGTGTACGACCCGACGAGCAAGACGAACGAGGCGGACAGCGCCGAGCTAGCTCGTGTGAACTTGGGGGAACTGGGAATCGTCCCGGAGCTGACCGCGAAGGTCGCGACTCTCATTTTGTTGACGACCCACGCCGCGACTCCCGATTCGCCGGACGCGAACGTCCTGCTGGACGCCGACCTCGCGATCCTCGGCGCGGGGGAGGCCCGTTATCGGCGGTACGCCGACGCGATCCGCCGGGAGTACGCCCACGTCCCGGACGAGGCGTATCGCGCCGGCCGCGCCGCCGTGCTGGAAGGGTTCCTGGCCCGCGACCGCATCTACCGCACGGACGTGCTGTTCCTCGAAGGCGAGGCGACGGCACGGCGGAACCTGGCGGCCGAAATTCAACATCTACGGACGGGCACTTCAACGTAATGACAGCGTGAAACAGGTTCGCGAAAAATCTCGAAGGAAATCGGGAATCCGCGCGAACCTGCCGCGATCCGGGCCTCTCTGATAGGGAACGTCCGGCCGAGGTTCACGTGAAATACACCGAAAATTCCCGCGAAAACGCGGGAATACCGGTTGCTCGGCCGCGTCCAACGGGTATGATCGCTGATTCTTCCCCGTTCGGCGCAAACTTCGGACTTCCGGACGTGTTGGAAGGTAAGTCGTTTCCTTCACCCTAACTGCCTGGACATGCGTAGCTAAACCCAACCCACGGCGGGCCTCGGCCCGCCAAATCGTTCCGTCGGAGGTGTGTGTCATGAACGCCGTGAACCTGATGAACCGCGTGACGAAGACCGTGACGTCCGGCCTCGCCAATACGGCGAAGCGGACGGCGGCCGATCGCGTCGGTACCGGGTTCATGGCGGTCGCCATGCCACTACCGCCGGCGGAGTTCCTGTCTCCGGGACAGTCGTTGTCCCAGCGTCCGCACCACGAACCGCAACCCGGTTCGCGGCAGGAGGAGGTATCCGCCATGCGATATCCGCTGATTGCCGTTGCGGTCGGACGTGTCTCTGGCCCTGTCGTTCGTCGCACCCTGTTCGCCCAATGGGCGAAGCAGGCGAACCAGCTCTCCGGCACGCCGCCGATGGCTGGTACGAACCGGCAGATTCATTCGTGGCCTCACTGTTCGAGAACGCGGATCGGTAGCGACTGCCAATCGCCCGACCGCCGAGCGGACAGGACGGACCGAAAACGCGGCTTAGCCGCGGCACGAATGAGTCGGCCGAGTGCGGCGACCGCGAAGTGAGGTGACGCACGGCTTAATAGCGAACATTTGCTCGAACTTGACGTGCCTCCGACCGGCCCCCGCGGGCGGTCCAAGACGTTCGACCGTGAGCAAGTAGCGCGAAGAAGCTGTGACGTGACCGGCCAGACAGTAACCCTCGACCGATTGCGGTAGGCGTTGCCCGATTGTTCGGGTCATCCGTCGTTGGCGCGTTCCCACGTCGTGGGGCGTCCGCCACCGGCGCGACGCGGACCGGCGGCGCGGAACCGACGAGCCACCCGGCTCAGTCCGTTCCTGTGCGTCGATTCCGCCCGACCCGTCCGACTCGTGCCGTCACCGCCAATTACAACCGCACCCGCCGCGGGGCAAACCGCGCGTGTCGGCCCGACGAGTTCGCACCCGGCCATCTCAGGTGGTCGCGACCGGTGCGTTGTCGGTCCCGCCGCCCGGCCCGCTCGGACCGTTGCGACTCAGCCCCCTCCACTGATCCGGGGCGGCGGTCGCGAATGGTCTGAAAACGCCGGTTCGGTCCTCGAAACGATGGGATCGGGACAGGAACCCAATCATGAGCTGGACGGAAATTACGATCCTGGTGGACAAGGCGAAGACGGGCGACCGGGCGGCCTACGGCGAACTGGTCACGCGGTTCCAGGCGAGCGTGTACGCGATGGCCCTGGCGCGGGTCCGGGACCCGATCGAGGCGCAGGAGCTGGCGCAAGAGGTGTTCGTCCACGCGATGCGGAAGCTGCCGCAACTGCGGGACGCGCGGTGCTTCGCCGGCTGGCTGCGGCGGATCACGGCCCGGATGGCCATCAATCGGCTGACGCGGAAGGGTCCGGTTTTCGGCACGGAGCCGGAGTTCCTGGACGGCGTCGAGGGCGACTTCCGGACGCCGGACGAGCAGCTCGTCCTCTCCGAGGAGAAGGCCGGGCTGCACGCCGGCCTGAAGAAGCTGAAGGACCTGGACCGGGCGACGCTGGAGGCGTTCTACCTGCGGGGCCGGAGCCTGAAGCAGATGGCCCGCGAGTTCGAGACGCCGGTCGGCACGATCAAGCGGCGGCTGCACGTCGCGCGGGCGCGGCTGAAGGACGTGTTGGAAGGCCGCGAGCCGGGCGCGGAAGCCGCCGGCGTGCAGCTGGCGGTGTGATATGAATGAGCAGTAACCCGAACGCCCCGCGACGGAGTCGCGGGGCGTTTTTGTTTCATGGCTCGTCTCTCGGTCGCTTCAAAATCCCGATGTGGAGAACGTAGACCAACCCGCCCGGCTGAATGTCGAACGATACCGCGAACGGCCCGGTGAACCAGAGGCGGCGTGCGTCCGAACCGCGTGACTCGCCCAAGGACCACGCATTTTCTTCGAGTCGCTTATCAATTCGCTTCACGGTCACTTCGAGCGCCCGCTGATCCGCCAGTGGCAACAGCACGTAATAATCGGCGAGTTGATCGAGGGCGGGCGGTTGCCAGATGACGGTCACTTGGAAAGCCCCCGTAACCGTTCCATAACCTGCTCGATCGTATGGCCGCCTTCCATCTTCGAGATGCGGTCTAGCTCCTCGTCCGACGGCCAATCTTCGGGGGCGACCAGCTCTCGGTAGTTCACAACCTTCCGCCCGAGGGCGAGCAGGTTGCCCGCCGCGTCGCGAAATTCGATTTCGCCGTTCGTTGCTAGAATCTGTTCCCGCGTTTCGTCGGCGACGATCACCGTACTCATCGGCTTACCTCCTTCGGTTACTCGCAGTATATCCTCTCAACGCCCGTCACGCATAGCCGTTGGCCGTCCGCGCCAGGTACGCTTCCGCGTCGCCGCCGGCCAAGACGGTGTGGACGTAGGCGTCCCGCTCCCATCCGACGACGTGGAGGTCCCACACGCAGAACGACTCGCCGCCGGCGGCCGGCCGCCACGCCCCGCCGTCCTGCACGAACACCCGCGTCGGCAGCTCGTTCTCGCGGTCCCACCAGCACAGGATGAGATAGTTGAGCGTCCGCGCCTGGTGCAAGATCGCGAACCCGACGCCCGGCCGCTCGCCCGTCACTGCCGGCGACGGCAATTGCCCGCACGCCAGCCGCAGGCCGTCGGCGAACGCCGCGGCGTCGAACGGCACGTCGTCGGCCAGAGTGATCGCGTACTGCTTCAGACGATACCCGCCGATGTCGTGTCGTCCGAGCGACCGGAGCGGCCGCGGGCGGTACGGGACGAATGCCTGAGTCATGTCGTGAAACCTCCCGCCGCTTCCGGCGAAATTCTTACAGTATACCCTCACGCCCCCCCCACCCGGAGTTCCCGCCGATGCGTCGGTTCCGTTCGCTCGCTTACCTCCTCGGCGGGTTCCTCTTCCTCGGCCTGATGCTCACCCGCCCCGCCCGCGGCGAGGGGGAAGCGGCCGCGAAGCCGGACGCAACGATAGGCGTGCCGGTCGTGATCGAGAAGACGGCCGGCGGGAAGGTCGAGGGGAAACTGCCGCCGACGCTGCAACTCAAGACCGACTACGGCACGCTCGACCTGGCGCTCGACAAGGTGAAGACGATTGACTTCGGCGTGGAAGACGGCCACCCGCTCGCGATCGTGGAACTGGCGAATCAGAACCACCTGCACGGCCACCCGACCGCCGACACCATGACGGTGACCGCCGCCGACGGCACGACTCAACAGTTGAAGCTCGCCGACGTGCGGGAGCTGAAGGTCCAGCGGCCGCCGGTCGAGTTGTCGCTCGTCGCCGCCGCCGTCGGGCTGGTCACGCTCGCGCTCATGGAGATCGTCCTCGGCATCGACAACATCATCTTCCTCGCCATCATCGTCGGCCGGCTGCCGAAGGAGCGGCAGCCGCAGGCCCGCAAGATCGGCCTCGCCGCCGCCCTCGGGACCCGCATTCTGCTGCTGTTCTCGCTGTCGTTCCTCCTCGGCTTGACGGCGAAGGTGTTCACCCTGCCGATCCCCGGCATGGCCCCGGACGCCCGCGACATCTCCTGGCGGGACATCATCCTCCTCGCCGGCGGCGCGTTCCTGATCGTGAAGTCGGTGATGGAGATGCACCACAAGTTGAGCGAGGCGAAGGCCCACGAGGAGGGGAAGCCGAAGGCGCAGGCCGTCGCCAGCTTCGCGAAGGTGATCGTCCAGATCGCCATCATCGACATCGTCTTCTCGCTCGACTCCGTCATCACGGCCGTCGGCATGGTCGATTCCCTGCCCGTCATGGTCGCCGCGATGGTCATCGCCATGCTCGTCATGCTCGCGTTCGCCGGGCCGATCTCGAACTTCGTGGACAAGTACCCGACGGTCAAGGTGCTGGCCCTCAGCTTCCTCATCCTAATCGGCGTGCTGCTCGTCGCGGAGGGGTTGGGGCAGCACATCGACAAGGCTTACGTCTACTTCGCGATGGCGTTCGGCGTCGGCGTCGAGATGGTCAACATCTTCCTCCGACCGAAGGGCGTTCCGGAATATATCGTCGGCGAGCGGCACCACCCGGCGAAACACCCGGCGGAATCGAAAACCCACGTTGCCACGTAACCCGTTCGCGTGATACCCTTTCGCGCTTCTCCCCCGTGCGCAAAGGGACGCCGATGGCTGACGTGTCGCCCGTAGACGGATCGTGGGAACTCGACGTCGCCAAGCGGCGGATCGAGCAGCTCGAGGCGGCGCTCATGCGCCGCACGGAGTTGCTCGAGCAGCGGCAGACGGAACTGCACGCGATCAAGTCATCGAAGGCGTTCCGCATCGCGAAGATCGCCCAGAAGTTGCTCGACCGGTTCCTCCCGCTGCACACGAAGCGTCGCGTCGCGGTCAAGTCGTTCGCCCGGAAGTTCGGCCGCCTCCTGGACCGCCGGGTCAACGGCGGCCCGCCGCCGGAGGAGCGCCACCGCGAGGAATGCACCCCGCCGGACGAGTACCAGCGGTGGATCAAGGCGTTCGAGCCGACGGCCGCCGACCTCCAGAAGCAACGGAATCACAAGTTCCCCCGCGCCCCGATCGTCAGCGTCGTCGTGCCGGTGTTCAACCCGCCGGCCGCGTTCCTGGACGCGATGTTGAAGTCGGTGCAGGCACAGACGTACCCGCACTGGCAGCTCTGCCTCGCCGACGCCAGCACCGCCCCACACGTCCGGCCGCTGCTGGAGAAGGCCACCGCGGCCGACCCGCGGGTGAAGGTCCGATTCCTCGAAACCAACGGCGGCATCGTCGGCAACTCGAACGCGGCCCTCGAACTGGCGACCGGCGACTTCGTCGCGCTGCTCGACCACGACGACACGCTCGCCCCGTTCGCCCTGTACGAAATCGCCGAGACGGTCCTCGCGAACCCGACGGCCGACTTCCTCTATTCCGACGAGGACAAGCTCGACTTCGAGGGCAACCGCGTCGAGCCGAACTTCAAGCCGGACTGGTCGCCGGAGACGCTCCGCAGCCGGAACTACATCTGCCACTTGGCTGTGTTGAAACGGACGCTCGTGGACGAGATCGGCGGGTTCCGGGCCGGGTTCGACGGGGCGCAGGACCACGACCTCGTCCTTCGCGCGACGGAACGTGCCCGCAAGATCGTCCACGTCCCGCACGTCCTCTACCACTGGCGGATGCACCGGCAATCGACGGCCGCCGACGCCGGGACGAAGGGGTACGCCCACGCCGCCGGGAAGCGGGCCGTGCAGGAACAACTCGCCCGCCTCGGCGTTGACGGGACGGTCCACGACGGCGCGGTCCCCGGTATGTACCACGTCGTCCACCACCTGCGGACGCAGCCGCTCGTCAGCGTCATCGTGCCGAACAAGGACGCCGCCGAGATGCTCGCCCGGTGCGTCGATTCCCTCGCGAAGTCCAGCTACGCGAACTACGAGTTGCTGATCGTCGAGAACGGCAGCGTCCGGCCGGAGACGTTCGCGTACTACCGGCAGTTGGAGAAGCAGCCGCACGTCCGCATCCTCGAATGGAAGAAGCCGTTCAACTACGCGGCCGTCAACAACTTCGCCGCGGCGCAGGCCCGCGGCGAGTTGCTCCTCTGTTTGAACAACGACATCGAGGCCGTGAACCCGGACTGGCTAGAGCAGATGGTGAAGCTGGGCGTGCAGCCGGGGGTTGGGGCGGTCGGGGCGAAGCTGTACTACGCGGACGACACGATCCAGCACGCCGGCATCGTCGTCGGCATGGGCGGCGTCGCCGGGCACAGCCACCTGAACTTCCCGCGGATGGCCACCGGGCACATGCAACGGCTGCGATTCACCCAGAACGTCGCGGCCGTCACCGGGGCGTGCCTGCTCTGCCCGACGAAGGTGTTCCGCGAGATCGGCGGGTTCGACGAGGGGTTCGTCCTCGCGTTCAACGACGTGGACATCTGCCTGCAAATCCTGCAGAAGGGCTACCGCGTCGTCTGGACGCCGAACGCGGAGCTGTACCACTTCGAGTCGAAGACCCGCGGGTACGAGGACACGCCGGAGAAGCAGGCCCGGTTCCAGCGGGAGATCGACTTGTTCCACATCAAGTGGTCCGCGTTCCTGCGGCACGGCGACCCGTACTACAACCCGCACTACCGGCTCGACCGCGCCGACTTCGCGCTCAAGGTCGCATGACCGACACGGTCGATCAAACCGGCCGGGGTGGACTTGAAGCAATTCGGCCAGAATCCGTCCGTGGAAAATCCCTCCCGCCTTTTGTCCCGTCTGAATGGCATACGGCCCGCGTCCGGTTCGCCGGGCGCAACCGCCACCCGCCGTCGCGTTGACCCGGCGGGCGGCGGAAAATCCCCGGCCGCCGCCGACCCCCCGCCCGCGCGTCGGGTATATCTGCGTAGGCATTCCGTCCGCGCGGATTCGTGGGGCGTCCGTTCGCAAGCCGCGACCGGCCCCCGGCGACCGGGTGATACCCCCAACGAAATGCCATCACCCACCGAACGCGCATATAGGAGTAGTCCGCAAATGTTCGGCTTCACGTCGCGGCAGGACCGCACCCCCGACCGGCCCACGCTCCAATCGCCCCTCCGGTTGGAGACCCTCGAAGCCCGCGAGACGCCGGCCGTCATCACCGTGGACGACACGTACTCCATCCAGGCGGGCAGCGTCCTCGTCGTCGATGCGAAGAACGGCGTCCTGTCGAACGACTTCAGCGACTCGAACTTCCAGGCCATCCTCGTCGCCACGCAGCTCAGCCCGGCGAAGTCGAGCAAGCAGCCGGCCCCGGCCCTGCCCGGCAGCACGCTCACGTTCAACTCGAACGGCAGCTTCACGTTCGTCGCCCCGAGCGACTACGACCAGAACCAGTTCGGCCCGGTCCAGTTCACCTACCGGGCGAACGACACCACGACCCAGGAGCAGAGCGCCCCGGCGACGGTCACGATCAATATCGTCGCCCCGACCCGCTCGACGAAGCTGTTCGCCACCGGCGCGGGGCCGGGGGCGGGGCCGCAGGTCCGGGTGTACGAATCGACCACCGGCAGCGAGCGGTTCTCGTTCTTCCCGTATGAGAGCACGTTCACCGGCGGCGTCCGGGTGGCGACGGGCGACCTGAACCAGGACGGCGTGGACGACATCGTCACGTCCCCGGCCGTCGGCGGGTCGGCCCGCATCTCCGTGTTCGACGGGGCGAGCGGCGTCCTCATCCTGAACTTCTTCGCGTTCAACGACCCGAACTTCCGCGGCGGGGCCGAGGTCGCCATCGGCGACATCGACGGCGGGCTGGACGCGCTCGGCAACCGGACGAACGAGCTGATCGTCGGGGCCGGCGTCGGCGGCGGGCCGCGGGTGTCGGTCTACTCCCTCGCCGTGCAGGCGGACAAGACGCTCTCGAACACGCTCATCTCGGACTTCTTCGCCTACGAGCAGTCGTTCCGCAACGGCGTCCGCGTCGCCGCCGGGAACGTGGACGGCATCACCGGGGCGGACAAGCGGGACTTCATCGTCACCGGGGCCGGCCCCGGCGGCGGGCCGGCCGTCAAGGTGTTCGACGGCCGGAAGACGATCGGCGTGTCGAGCCCGGCCCCGAACCGGGCGTTCTTCGCGTTCGACTCCGCGACCCGCGGCGGGGCGACGGTCGCCGTCGGCCAGTTCCGCGGCGACGGGAAGGCGGACATCGTCGTCGGGTCGGGGGCGGCCGAGGTGTTCCGGGTGTTCGACGGCCGGTCGTCGGCCCAGCTCCGGGAGCTCGTCGTCCCGCCCAGCGACGGGTCCATCACCCCCGGCATCGGCGGCACCGGCGGCACGAACACCGGCGGCGGGTCGATCAACTTCGGCGGGTCCGGCGGGCTAATCACCACCGGCGGCGTCGGCCGGTTCGGCACCGGCGGCGTCCGCGTCGCCACGACCGACCGCAACGGCGACGGGCTGTCCGACATCATCGCCGGGGCCGCGTCCGGCACGCTCCCGCGGCTCCGCATCTTCGACGGCAACTCGCTCGCCGAGTTGAGCAACTTCCTGGCCTACCCGTCGAACTTCCTCGGCGGCGTGTTCGTCGGCGGGAACTCGCTGTAGCGGGCATCCGTTCGTGGAACCCGGAGCGGGGGCGACGGGGTGTGTACCGCTCGTACACACCCCGTCGCTCCCGCTCCGGGTTCCACTTTTCGGCCGGTCGTCGTACACTGATGGTTCAGTTTTAAGGCCGGTCGTCCCCCGGACGGCCGCCTGACCCCACCCGTTCGGCTCGGCCCGTCGCGGAGCATCCGGGTGCGGTGACCCCCACCCCCATGACAACTCCGTCTGGCCCCCATTCCGGGCCGGCCCATCCCGCCCCGCACCAATCCTTTTGGCTCTGGGTGATGTGCCTCACCGGGGTCGATTACTTCTCGACCCTCGGCTACCAGCCGGCCATCGCCGTGCAGAACGCCGGGATGCTCGCCCCGCTCGCCACGGTCGTCCTGATCCTCGTGACGTTGTTCGGCGCGCTGCCGGTGTACGCCTACGTCGCGTCGAAGTCGTTCGAGGGGCAAGGCTCGATCGGCATGTTGGCGAAGCTCGTCGCCGGGTGGCCGGGCAAGATCATGGTGCTCGTCCTGCTCGGGTTCGCGGCGACCGGGTTCGTCATCACGAAGACGCTCTCGGCCGCCGACGCCGCCGTCCACCTGATCGAGAACCCGAGTTGGCCGTGGAAGCCGGACCTCGGCTCGTCGCCCGCCCTCGGCCAGCAGATCGGCGTGACGATGTTCATGCTCGTCCTCCTGGGCGGGATGTTCATGCGGGGGTTCCGCGAGGTCATCGGCCTCGCCGTCGGCATCGTCGCGATCTACCTGGCGCTGAACGTCGTCGTCCTCGGGTACGGGCTGAACTACCTCGCGCAACACCCGGAAAAGTTCGACGCCTGGTGGGAGCTGGTGCGGACCGGGCAGTGGTACCTGCCGGAGAACCCGCTCGGCGCGGCCGGCGGCGGGTGGCTGTTCATGGTCGCCGTCGCGCTGCTCCTGTTCCCGAAGTTGGCCCTCGGCCTGTCCGGGTTCGAGACCGGCGTGGCGGTCATGGCGAACGTCCGCGGCCGCCCCGACGACGACAAGAAGCACCCGCTCGGCCGGATCGCGAACACGAAGAAGCTGCTGCTCACCGCGGCCGCGATCATGTCCGTGATGCTGCTCGCGTCGTCGGTCGTGGTCAGCACGCTCATCCCGCCGGACCAGATCACGCCGGTGTCCGCGGCCGGCGAACTGCCGACGGACGCGAAGGGGAACCCGATCCACCACGTCGAGGACTGGCCGAAGAAGCCGGCCGCCGGCCGGGCGCTGGCGTACATCGCGCACGGCGAGGTGCCGAACGCGAAAGAAATCTGCCCGTTCTTCGGCCCGGCGTTCGGCACCGTCTACGACATCAGCACCATCGTGATCCTCTGGTTCGCCGGGGCGAGCGCGATGGTCGGGCTGCTGAACCTCGTGCCGCAGTACCTGCCGAAGTACGGCATGGCCCCGGACTGGGCGCGGGCCGTCCGGCCGCTCGTGCTGTTGTTCACGGCCATCAACCTGATCGTGACGCTGTTGTTCAAGGCGAACGTGGACGCCCAGGGCGGGGCCTACGCGACCGGCGTGTTGATGCTCATGACGAGCGCGTGCGTGGCGGCCGTCATCGACGTGTACCGCCACCGCGACGGGCCGTGGTACCGGCGGCTGTCGTGGCCGTTCGCCGTCATCACGGCCGTGTTCGTTTACACGACCGTCGCGAACGAGGTCGAGAAGGGCTTCCGCGGGCTGAAGATCGCGACGTTCTTCATCGTGACGATCGTCGTCACGTCGCTCGTTTCGCGGATCGCCCGCAGCCGGGAACTGCGGTTCACCCGGTTCGAAATGGCGGACATGCAATCCCGCCTGCTCTGGGACACGATCCGTGAGTTGGAGCTGACCGTCCTCGTGCCGCACCGCCCCGGCCGCCGGAGTCTGGCGGAGAAGGAGGCGTCGATCCGCCGCGAGCACCGCATCCCGCGGGACCTGATGATCGTGTTCATCGAGGTGGAGCTGAGCGACGCGAGCGACTTCGCCCCCGAGCCGGTGATGAAGATTCAGCAGGAAGAGGGCCGGTACGTCATCGACATCACCGGGGCGGCGTCGATCTCGCACACGCTGGCGGCCGTGACGTTGGAAATGGCGAAGGTCGGCCGGCCGCCGGAAATCCACTTCGGATGGACGGACGAAAGCCCGGTGAGCGGGATGCTCGGGTTCCTGCTGTTCGGCGAGGGGAACGTGCCGTGGATGGTGCGGGACCTGATCCGCCGGGCCGAGCCGGACCCGAAGAAGCACCCGCGGATCATCATCGCGGGGCAGTGAGCCGCCGCTCGAACTCGGCGACGATGTCCGGCTCGCGGGCGGCGAGGTCGTTGACCTCCCAGTGGTCGTCCGGCTTCACGTACAACTTCGCCGCCCGCGGGTCGTCGGCGTCGTCCGGGTGCTGGGCCGTGGGAATCAGGCACGCCCAGGCGTCCGTGCGGATCGCCGCCTCGGCCGCGCCATCGAGGGTGAGCGCCGTGACGGCCTGTTCCCGGTGAGTTTCCAGCTTCGACACGTCCCGCCCGTCGATCGCGTCGGGGGTCGGTAGCCCGAACAGGGACAGCACCGTCGGCATCAGGTCGGCGGGTTGCGTGAACCCGCCCACCCGATGCCCGGCGTTCGCCCCGCCCGGCAGTCGCAGGATCAGCGGCAGGTGGACCAACTCCTCGTGCAGCCACGGCCGGTGCGGGCCGACGACGCCGTGCTCGCCGAGCGGAAACCCGCCGTCGGACGTGACGATGATCGCCGCGTCGAGCGGCCGGAGCAGGTCGAACACCTTCCCCAGGTCCGCGTCCAGGCCGGTGACGACGGCCGCGAAGCTGTGCCGCAGCAGTTCCCAAGACGCGAAATCCTCCGCGTCGAACCACCCGACTTCCGGGGTCGCCCACGGCGTCACCGGCTCGTCGGCCGGTTCTTCCTCATCCCGCAGGTCGTCCAGGTAAGCGTCGAATACCCCCGGCGGCACGACCCACGGCGGCAGCAGCGTGTCGATCTCGATTTGAAGGAACCAGTCGTCGCGTCCGGCCAACTCCGTGAGGATCGTCGGCAACCGCTCGACCAATTCAAGGGTTTGCTCTCCGGGCAACGGGCGGGCGTCGAACACTTTGCCCCACGCGGCGTAGTAGTCCGGATGGGCGTCGTTCGACTCGCGGTTCGCCCGGACGACGGCGGTTAAAATCCCGGACTCGCGGAGCTGTTGCAAGAGGTCCGGGGCGGCCATCGCGTGGGTTCGGAACGCGTCCCGGCCGGTCCGCCATGCGGTTCGGGCGGCGGCCGCGGCCGGGCAATCCGAGTAGTGCCGGTCGAAGACGACGCCCTCGGCCGCGAGCCGGTCGAGGTCCGGCGTGACGACCCACTCGTTGCCGTAGCACCCGAGCGAGCCGGCGGAACACCCGCGCAAGACGAGAACGACTATCTTCATGGGGTATGGGGTATGGGGTTTGGGGTCTGGCAGAACAGACCCCCACCCCACGATTTGGTTCACGAACGGCCGGCAGACCTTCCCCACCAGACCCCATACCCTATACCTCATACCCCTTTGGAGGTGATTGCGTGCTCGGGCCGATCTTCATGCGGGAGCTGGTGACCGTCCCCCGGCGGAAGGGTCACTTCCCGTCCCGGGCCGCCCTCCTCGGCCTCCTCGCGATCCTCGGCGTCACCCTCTGGCAGGCGACCATCGGGTTCACGAAGACCGCCACCCTCGGCGAGACGGCCCGCTTCGGCCTGCTGCTGTTCCAGATCGTCGTCTACGTCGAACTGCTGCTGCTCCTGTTCTTCGCCGCGCTGTCGGCCGCGAGCACGGTGTCGCAGGAAAAGGACCGCCGCACGTTCATCCTGCTCTTGCTCACCGACATGCGGGACTACGAGATCGTGCTGGGGAAGCTGCTCGGCAGCCTGCTCCCGCTCACGGCGATGCTGCTCACGTCCGTCCCCGTCCTCGCGATGCTACTGCTCCTCGGCGGGATCGACCCGTCGCAGGTGATCCAGGCGGCGCTCGTCCTCGCGACGGCGGCGTATGCCGCCGGGTCGCTCGGCGGCCTCGTCGCGCTTTGGCGGGAGCGGACGTACCAGGCCCTCGCGCTGTCCGTGCTCTGCCTCGTGCTGTACATCTGCTTCGCGCTCGCCATCGGGCAGGTCGGGCCGCTCATTTCCCCGGACGTGAACTGGCTCGTCGTGCAGGCGTGGTTCGACCCGTTCATCGTGATGCAATCCGTCCTCGAACCCCCGGCCGCGGGGTGGAACTTCCTTCCGCCGGCCTACGGGTTCTCGCTCGTCATGACCGGCTTCTTCGTCGTGCTGAACCTGATCGGCGTCTGGAAGCTGCGGAAGTGGAACCCGTCCGGCGAGCCGATCATGCAGCGGGAAGGCCCCGGCGTGGACCCGGAGGCGGACCTGTCGCCGGACGAGCTGAAGCAGTTCCGGGCGAAGGCCCACGCCGCCCCCGGCACGGTCCGGCAGGTCGGCGAGAACCCGATCCTATGGCGCGAAACGAAGACGCTCGCCTACGGCCGCCGGCCACTGCTGGTGAAACTCGCGTTCGGCATCGTGTTGGCGCTCATCGCCTACTTCGCCTACGGCGAGCTGACGCAGCCCGGCGGCCGGTCGGCCTACGCCGCCGCCTACGGCCTCGTGCCGGTCACGGTGCTGAGCATGTTGCTGATCGCCGCTCAGGCGGTCACGTCGATCACGTCCGAGCGGGACGGCGGGGCGCTCGACATCCTGCTCGTGACGGACATCTCGCCCTACGAGTTCGTGTTCGGCAAGTTGTTCGGCGTGGTGAAGAACACGTGGCAGTTCATCGTCCCGCCGGTGCTGATGGCGTTCTACTACGCCTTCGAGGGGGTGTTGACGAAGACGCCGACCACGCTCGGCATCGCGGAGCGGTTCGTCTACAACCTCGCGCCGATGGTCGCGACGGTCGGGGCGATCCTGGTGCTGTTCGCGTTCGCCATCGTGCTAGGCCTGCACGTCGCGCTGCGGTTGACGAACAGCCGGCTGGCCATCGTGAACACGCTCGGCACGGTCTTCTTCCTCTGCGTCGGCACGCTAATCTGCATCTACACGATCGTCATCAACGGCGGCAGTTTCGCGAACCAGTGGCTGAGCTTCATCGCGTTCCTCGTCCTCGGCATCGGCGGCCTCGTCTGGGTGCTGAGCGCCGACCGGCCCTCGACGGCCTTGACAATCGGCAGCGTGGCGTGTCCACTGGCGATGTTCTACTGCGTGACGAACATCCTGATCGCGAAGCCCGGCACGGACGAGTCGGCCGACCCGCTCGTGCCGTTCCTGACGCTCGCCGGGGCGTTCTGCTGGACGATCGCGGCGATGCTCGTGCCGCTGCTCAGCGAGTTCGACGTGGCCCTCGGCCGCACCACGACCGCGAACGAGGAATGAACATGACGCGACTGCTCTCCTTGCTCGTCACGCTCTTGGTCGCCGGCTGGGCCGGGGCACAGGCCCCGACGACGTTCCCGGACGTGAAGCACGGCCACGGCGAGATGCGGCACGTCGCCGGCATCCCGGTGCTGACCGTCCGCGGCACGCCGCAGCAAATAGGCGAGCAGTACGGCGTCCTCGCCGTCAAGAACTCGCCGGACCTCGGCGGGTTGCTCGAAGCGTTCCTCAAGGACACGAAGAAGGAAGACGCCTTCGACGGCATCAAGCTGCTGTCCCGGACGCTGAAGAAGAACTTCCCGAAGGACCACCTCGCCGAGATGGACGCGGCCGCAAAGTTCGGCGACCGCGAGACGGACCTGCTGTACTTCGCGAACACCGTCTACGACCTGTCGAGCGGCATGGGGTGCGCCACCGTCGTCGTCGAGAACGGCCGCAGCGCGACCGGCGGCCCGGTGTTCGGCCGCAACTTCGACTGGATGCCGTCGAAGGGAATCGATCAGCACACGTTTCTCGCGGTTTATCACCCGACCGGTAAGAAGGCGTTCGCGGCCGTGATGATCGCGCCGATCACCGGCTGCATCTCCGGCATGAACGAGGACGGGCTGGCGCTGACGATCAACGAGATTCACCTCGACCAGTCGAAGGACAAGCCGAAGTTCAACTGGAAGGGGACGCCGACGCTGTCGCTGTTCCGCCGCGTGCTGGAGGAGTGCGCGACCGTCAGCGAGGCGGAGGCGCTGTTGAAGAAGACCGAGCGCACGACGACCTCCTGCATGACGGTTTGCGATCCGGCGGGCGGGGTGGTGTTCGAGATCACGCCGAAGGCGGTCGTGACCCGCAAGGCGGTCAACGACGTGTGCTGCTGCACGAACCACTTCTTCTCGGACGACCTCGGCATCGGGCAGAAGTGCAAGCGGCTAGCGAAGCTGCTCCCCCTTCAAAGCCAGGACAAGAAGCTCGGCGTGGCCGACGTGTTCGCGGCCCTCGACGGCGTGAACCAGGGGAAGTACACGCTGCAAGCGATGGTGTTCGAGCCGAAGGCCCGGACGCTGCACCTGAAGCTCGGCGACACGAAAGCGTCCGCGACGAAGAGTGAGACCGTCACGTTCGAGTTGGGGAAAATGTTCAAGAATTAAGCAATGGCCCGCAGATGACGCGGACTTCGACGCAGATAAAGAGGATCAAAACCAAAACATGATTTCTTGATTTATCCTCTTCATCTGCGCTCTTATCGGCGTCATCTGCGGGCCATTCTTCAGACCTGGAACACGCCCGTCTTGAACTCGCGGCCGTCGTCGTGCCGCGTCGCGACGGCCAGCGCTTCGAGTAGCGCCGACCGCGTCGATTCCGGCGGGACGATCGCGTCCACCCACAGCCGGGCGGCGGCGTAACGGATGTCCGTCTGCTGCTCGTAGGCCGCCTTCACCTGGTCGCGGAGGGCGGCCAGTTCCGCCGCGTCCGGCTCCTTCCCGGCCCGCTTGAGCGCCTGCACCTGCACGTCGAGGAGCGTGTTCGCCGCCTGATCGCCGCCCATGACGGCGTACCGCGCCGACGGCCACGCGAAGATGAACCGCGGGTCGAACGCCTTGCCGCACAGGGCGTAGTTCCCGGCCCCGAACGACCCGCCGGTGATGAGCGTGACCTTCGGCACGACGCTGTTGCTGATCGCGTTCACCAGCTTCGCCCCGGCCTTGATGATCCCGCCCTGCTCGGAGTCGCGGCCGACCATGAACCCGTTGACGTTCTGCACGAACAGGATCGGCACGCGGACCTGGTTGCAGTCCATGACGAACCGCGCGGCCTTCTCGGCGGAATCGGCGTAGATGACGCCGCCGAACTGGAGGCCGCCGGTGGCGGTCTTGACCCGCCGCTTCTGGTTCGCGACGACGCCGACCGGCCGCCCGCCGAGCCGCCCGTACCCGCAGACGAGGGTTTCGCCGTACTCGGCCTTGTACTCGTCGAACGGGGCGTCGTCGAGCAGGAGCTTGAACAGGTCGCGCACGTCGTACTCTTGCTGGTTCTCGAAGGGCGAAAGCCCAGGCACGGCCGTGCCTGGGCTTTCGCCCACAATATCTTCCTGCAACATCGAAATCAGTCGCCGCAACCGCTCCAGACACGCCTCATCATCCTTCTCGCGGAAGTCGATTGTGCCGCTGACCGCGGCGTGCATCTTCGCGCCGCCGAGTTCCTCGTGATCGACCTGCTGGCCGATGGCCGCCTTCACGAGCGCGGGGCCGGCGAGGTACAGCCCGCTCCCCTCGGTCATGAGCAACTTGTCGCAGAGGACCGGCAGGTAGCCGCCGCCGGCGACGCAGTTGCCCATGATGGCCGCGAACTGCGGGATGCCGGCCGCGGAGATGACGGCGTTGTTGCGGAAGATGCGGCCGAAGTCGTCCTCGTCCGGGAACACCTCGTCCTGTAACGGCAGGAACACGCCGGCGGAATCGACGAGGTAGACGAGCGGCAGCCGGTTCTCGGTGGCGATCCGCTGCGCCCGTAGCACCTTCTTGCACGTCAGCGGGAAGAACGCCCCGGCCTTCACGGTCGCGTCGTTGGCGACGACCATGACCCGCCGCCCGCCGACGTGCCCGACCCCGGTGACGACCCCGGCGGACGGCGCGCCGCCCCACTCGGCGTACATCCCGTGCGCGGCCCACAGGCCGAGTTCGAAGAGATCGTCGGTCAGTTTCGCGATGCGCTCGCGGGCGGTGAGGCGGCCCTTCTCGTGCTGCCGCGCGACGGCCTTGTCGCCGCCGCCCTTGCGGATGGTCGCTTCCTCGGCCGCGAGATCGAACGGCATGGGAACCTCAGTCGAACACGACCGTCTTCCGCCCGTACACCAGAATCCGGTGGTCGAGGTGCCACCGCACGGCCCGTGACAGCACGGCCTTCTCCATGTCCCGGCCCTTCTCCAGCAAATCGTCCAGCGTGTCCCGGTGCGAGACGCGGACCACGGCCTGCTCGATGATCGGCCCCTCGTCCAGGTCGTCCGTGACGTAGTGGCTGGTCGCGCCGATCAGCTTCACCCCGCGCTCGAACGCCCGGTGGTACGGCTTCGCCCCGACGAACGCCGGCAGGAACGAGTGGTGGACGTTGATGACCTTGTTCGGAAACGCCGCCACGAACGCCGGCGACAGGACCTGCATGTACCGCGCGAGGATCACGAGGTCGATGTCGTGCTGCTTCAACAGCGCGAGCTGCTTCGCCTCGCCCTCGGCCTTCTTTCCCGACTCAATCGGCAGGACGTGGAACGGGATGCCGTAGAAGTCGGCCCACCGCTTCGCGTCCGGGTGGTTCGCGACGATGAGCGGAATCTCGCACGGCAGTTCGCCGCTCTGGTGGCGGTAGAGCAGGTCCACCAAACAGTGGTCGTACTTGGAGACGAACAGCGCCAGCCGGTGCGGGCGGTCGGAGCGTTCGAGCCGCCACCGCATGTCATGCCGGGCCGCGAGCGGGCCGAACTCCCGCGGGAACTCGGCCAGGTCGAAGTCGAACCCGGTCAGGTCCCACTCGACGCGCATCAGGAAGACGTTCCGCTCCGGGTCCTGGTGCTGGTCGGCGTGCAGGATGTTGGCGTTGTGCTTGTACAGGAATTCGCCGATGGCCGCGACGAGGCCCTTGCGGTCCGGGCAGTCGATGAGCAGGATCGCGGTGTTCTTCATGGCTTGCGGCCGACGCCGGTGAGGAGGCGGGTCTCGGTGAGAACCTGGTCCATGAATACGTCGTGCGGGGCGACCGGGATTTCGTCGAAGATTTGGCAGTCGAACGCGAGGGCGACGAGCGGGGCGTCCGGCCGGACGCGGGCGAGGAGCCGGTCGTAGTACCCCTTGCCCTGGCCCATCCGCCCGCCCTTCGGGTCGAACGCCGTGCCGGGGACCATGACGAGGTCGAGGTCTTCCGGCCGGACCTTCTTGTTCGGCAGTTCCCGCAGTTCGACCTTCGGTTCGAGAATCTTGTACGCGCCCTCGACCAACTCGCTCATGTCTTCGAGCAGGAAGAGTTCGAGTTCGTTCGTCTCGACGATGCAGTACGGGACGACGATCCGCTTCCCGCCGGCGAGCGCCTCGGGGAGCATGTGCCGGGTGCGGACCTCGCTGCCGGCGTCCACGTAGAAGAGGATCGTCTTCGCCGCGGCGTAGGCCGGGAGGTCCATGAACCGCGTCACGATCTGCCGGCTCACCTCGTCCTTGTTCTTCTGCGCGACGCGGTTCTTACGGGCTTGTTCCCGCAGGGCGGCCTTGCGCGTCTGAAAGTCGTCCGGCGGGCTGGTCACGGCGATTTCTCCCTGAGATTTCCAGCGTTATTCTACGCCTCGGCCCGCTACGGACATCGGTGAACCGGCGTATAATTGGTATACTCCTTCGATCCAAAACGAACCCCCGGTGGAGCATGATTCTTGTACCTCAATTCGGCACGCGAACGCTCGGCCTCGTGACCCTGATGCTGCCCGGCTCGGACCGGAAGCGGTCGCTGGCGCTGTACCAGTACCGCGTGACGTACCGCAACCCGCGGCCCGGCGAGACGGGGTGCGCGATGACGTGGGAGGTGAGCGGCGGGCGGCTGCCGTACCAGATCGCGGCCGAGCGGCTGGCCGACGGCAACCTGCGATGGCACTGCACCTGCGCGGACGCCGTGTACCGCGGCGAGGACCGCCCGGACCATGTCTGCAAGCACGTCCACGGCCTGTTGGAGACGATGCCGCCGGTCATCAACCCCGTCCGCAAGGAACTGGCCCAGGCCGCGTGACAGTGGGTCACTCGCTCCGCGAGTGACCGATAACCGTTTCCCGCTCCGCCGGCTTTGCATCTCACGGCAGTCTTTCCCGGTCACTCGCGGAGCGAGTGACCCACTGTTCGGATTGACCCCATCCAACGCGGGGGGTATCACCTCGCGCCATGAAGCACTCCCTTCTCGTCACCCTCCTTCTCACCACCGTCGCGGTCGGGCAGACCTCGGCCCCGAAGGCCGTGCTGCTCGACGACCTGACGATTCTCGAAGGCACGGTCGAGAACTTCGACGGCGTCGTCCGCGTCACTCCCGCCGCCGGCACAGCCAAAATTCTGACCCTGAAGCAGATCGCGTTCGTCGGCGCGTCCCGCGACGCCGTCTACGAGTTCGTCGCCGGGAAGGTGGACACGACGACCGCCGACGGGCTGCGGAAGCTCGCCGGGTGGTGCGAGAAGGTTGGCATGACCGACCGCGCCCTGACCCACGCGAAGGCCGGCGTCGCGCTCGCCCCGACGGACGCGACGTTTCGCGAGATGGTGACGAGATTGGAGAAGGCGACCGTGAAGAAACCCGCCGCCGACGCGAAGGTCAAGCAAGCCGCCGCGACCGAGAAGCCGGTCGTGATCCCGACCGAGGTGGGCATCGCGTTCAACGCGAAGGTGCAGCCGGTGCTGATGAACCAGTGCGCGAGCTGCCACGCGGCGAAGAACTACGACGGCGGCTTCAAGCTGACGCGGATTCCCGAGGGGTACGCGAACCCGGAAGCGACGGCCGCGAACCTTACCGCAACCGCGGCCCAGATCAGCCGCGAAGACCCGGCGAAGAGTCCGCTCTTGCTCTACACGCTGACGGCCCACGGCGGGCAGAAGCGGGCCGCGTTCGCGGACCGCCAGCAACCGGCCGTGCAGAACCTCGAAGCGTGGGTGCGGTTCGTTCAGCCGACGACGGCAGCCACGGCGAAACCGAGCGGCTTCGGGGTGGCTCCATCCACGCCGCCGGCCGAGCCGGAACCCGCGGCGCTGCCCGGCGCGGTCGTCGGGGCGACGGGTCAACCGGTCGCGGCGAAGCCGCTAACCCCCGCGCCGGCCCCGCCCGCCGTCAAGCCGCCGGTCGCGCCGGACGCCGCCGACCCGTTCGACCCGCGGCGGTTCAACGGCCTGCCGAAGAAGGGCGAGAAGTGACCGCCGGCGTATCATGGCGGTATGAGCTTCCTGGACCGCTTCGCCGCCGACACGCCGCCGAACCCGGCCTCGCTTCAGCTGCTCTTCGCCGACCTCACGGAACTCTCCGCCACCGGGCTGACCGCCGCGGTCCGCGACTACCACCCGACGCTGGCCGCCGCGTCCGTGGAGGTGGTTGACGCGAAGTCGCTACCGGCCGACAAGACCGGCATCACCGGGAGCGGCCCACCGCCGCTGTTGCTCGGCCTCGTGACGTGGGGCGACCACGTCGTGAAGTTGGTCGCGTTCGACGCGCCCATGCCACCGAACGCGGTCGAGAGTTGCCTGCGGCCCGCGCTCCTCCCGCCAGACTTCAAAGATCAAGCCCGCCGCCACCGCGCTCACGTCCTGCTCTACTACGCCGGAACGAACACCGACCCGCTCGAACACCTCGTCGCCGTGGCGGGCGTCGCCGGGGCGTTGACGCACTTCGGCGCGATCGTCACGTTGAACGAGGAGGCCCGCGCCGCGGTCGCCAGCTTCGCGCTGACGGCCGACGACGATGATGAGGACATGCTCGCGACGCTCCGCGGGCTGCCGGTCCCGTTCCTGTACGGCGGGTTCGTGAAGATGGAACTGACGGACGTGCCCGGCGTCTGGGTGCGGACGTTCGCGTGCGGCCGGCTCGGGCTGCCGAACCTCGCGTACCACTCGCCGACGCACGCGGACGGCGAGCGGCTGTTCCACCTGTTCAGCGGCGTCCTCGGCTACCTCCGCGAAACGGGACTGACGTTCGAGCCGAACGAGTTGGTCCGCATCGACGAGACGAGTCAGGTCCGCGTCCGCGAGCCGAATCTGATGGAGTGGTGGCTGGAGAGCAACGGGCCGTTGTGGGTGCTCGAACCCGTGGAGACGCCATGAGAGTCCTTATCGCCGCGGCGCTGGTCGCCTCGGTCGCCGGCCGCGCGGCCGCCGGGTTGCACTACGCCGGTGAGACGGTGAACCCGTTGCCGGCGAAGTGGCGGGGCTTCCTCACGGACCACCGCACGCTCCGGTCGCTGGCGGCGGCACAGGCCGCGTCGGTCGTTTACGACACCTACGCGGACGCCCTCAACAAGATCGACACGGCCTCGCGGACGCGGAAACTCACCACCGACGAGACGGCCGACTACGGGGCGCTGTTGGTTCGGTTCGGCAAGGCGGAGCGGGCCGTCGAGGTGCTGCGGCCGGCGGTGCGGGAGAACCCGAAGCACTTCCGGCTCGCCGCCAACCTCGGCACGGCGTGGCAGCTCGCGGGCAACTTGGAGCAGGCCGAACCGGTCTTGGAAGACGCCGTCGCCCTCGCGCCGGAGAAGCTCAAGGCGGCGGAGGCGGCTCACCTGAAGCTCGTCCGCCTTCGGTTGAAGGAACGCAAGACGCCCGCCGACGCGCCGGACGCGCTGTTCGACAAGAACCCCGACGCGGCGGTTGTTCAGCAACTGGCCCTCTGGCTGCCGGCCGACGGCCGGCTGCTCTGGCTGATCGCCGAGGTCGCGTTCGCCAACGGCGACGTTCGTACCGCGGCGAACATTTTGGACGGCTGTGTGACCGAGTTCGGAATGAAGTCCGAATCGCTTCGCAAAAAGCGACAGCAATGGCGGGCGCTGGTGGACGAGTTGGACAAGCGGGAACACGCGACGGTGGACCTCGGCACACTCACGTTCAAGTCGGCCCGACCGTTGGCGCGGACGTTCGACGAGACGAAGCTGCCGCCGGTCAACGCAAACGGGCCGACGGAACTGCCGTGGCCGGCCCTCGCGGAGACGACCATCGGCAAGCGGTTCCCGCCGACGCACCTGAAGTTCGTGGCGACGCTCGACGGCAAGCCGGTGTCGCTCGTCGGGTTCGTCCGCCCGACGACGGCCGACGCGGAGCTGACGGCGTTCCTGTTCACGGAGTTCCCGGTCGGCTGTTGGTTCTGCGAGCTTCCGGAGCCGACGGGGATCGTGAGCGTGGAGCTGGCGGCCGGCAAGGCAACCGACGCGGTGAAGACGCCCGTGAAGATCACCGGCGTGCTGAAGTTGAACCGCGACGACCCGGAGGCGTACCTGTTCTCGATCGTGGACGCGAAGGTGGGGGCGGCGGATTGAGCGACCCGACTTCCGAAGTCCGGCTTCGACTTCGGAAGTCGATCCGCCGCGGAGGCGGTTGCCGCTCTCCGCGAAGGCTCCTGATGCGCTCGATTTCCGAAGTCGAAGCCGGACTTCGGAAGTCAAAAAAACGAAGACCCCGCGGACGACGTCCGCGGGGTCTCGTCGTTCATCTCGACATCAGTTGTCGATGATCGCCGGAACCTTGATCGGCTTCAGCGGGTTCACCGGCGTCTCCGGCACGACCTCCTCGCCGTCGAGCGCCACCACGTCCTTCGGCGCGTTCGGGTCCAACTCGACCGTGATCGGCTGCGACACCTCCTCGCCGTCCACCGCCATCACCACCCGGTACGTGCCCGGCTTCACCGCCCCGGTCTGCCCGGCCAGCGTCCAGTTGATCCGGTGGAATCCGGCCTCCTTCTTCACCTGGGCGAAGTTGGCGACCGTCTTCCCGGCCACGTCCAGCACCTTCACGCTGACCTGCTTCGCGGGCGTCGTGAGGAGGTACTCGATCTTGCCGCTCGGCGTCGCGTTCTGGCCGACGAACTTCTTGTCCGAGCTGCTGTACGGCGACTCGCCGCCGGCCGACATCCGCCACCGCGTCGCGACGGCCGGGGCGAACAGCGTGGTCTTCGCCTTCAGCACCTTGTCGTTCATCTGCCGCAGGCTGGCGATGTCCAGCACCCAGACGCTCCGGCCGTGCGTCGCCACCACGATCTCGCTCGCCGTCGTCGGCTGCGCGAACTCGTGGACGGCCACCGTCGGCAGGTTGTCGCCGAGCTTGTTCCACGTCGTCCCGCGGTCGATCGACACCCACGCCCCGAACTCCGTCCCGCAATACAGGATGTCGGGCTTCGTGATGTCCTCCCGCAGGCAGCGGGTGCTGCCGAACTCGGGCAGGTTGCCGACGATCGGCTTCCACGTCGCCCCGAAGTCCTCCGTCACGTACAGGTACGGCTTGTCGTCGTCCGACCGGTGGGCGTCGAAGCAGGCGTAGCACCGGCCCTGCACGTCGCGGGACGCCTCCAGCGTCGCCACCCACCGGTGGCCCGGCAGCCCGGCCTTGATGACGTTCGCCGTCACGTTCGTCCACGTCGCGCCGCCGTCGCGGGTGACCCAGACGTACCCGTCGTCCGTGCCGGCCCACACCACGTCCGGCGTCATCGGCGACTCGGACAGCGCCGTGCCGCTGCCGGCCTTGGTGCGGGTGATTTCTTCCTTCGTCAGTTGCTTCAGCTCGACGCCCTTCTTCACCGACCGCCAGACGTGCTCGCCGGCCGAGTAGAAGATGCTCGGGTTGTGGCTGCTCAGGATGAACGGCGTGTTCCAGTTGAACCGGTGCGGCGGGTCGTTCTGCCGGGTCGGCGGGCGGATGAACCCGCGCTCGCCGGTGCGGAAGTTCCGCCGGGCGATCGCCCCGCCCTGGCTCTCGGTGTACACCAGGTCCGGGTCCGTGGGATCGACGCGGCAGACGAACCCGTCGCCGCCGTTGACGTAGTTCCAGTCCTCGTTCACCGGGCCGTAGGTGCGGAGCGTCTGGCTCGGCCCGCCCCAGCTGCCGTTGTCCTGGAGGCCGCCGTAGATGCGGTACGGGCGGCGGTTGTCCACCGCGACGTGGTAGAACTGGCCGAGGGCGAAGTGGTTCAGGTGCTCCCAGTTCGCGCCGGCGTCGTAGCTCATGTAAAACCCGCCGTCGCACCCGACGATGACGTGCTTGCCGTTCTTCGGGTTCAGCCACAGGGCGTGGCCGTCGGCGTGGACGCCGCGGCTGGGGCCTTGCACGAACCGCTTGCCGCCGTCCGTACTCTTCCAGAGCACCGGCACGTCGCCGATCACGTACAGCGTCTTGTCGTCCGTCGGGTCCACGCGGACGACGCTGAAGTACATCGGCCGCGGGTTCAGGCTGTTCACCCGCTTCCAGGTGTCGCCGAAGTCGGTCGAGGCGTACACGCCGCCGGTCTGGTAGCCGTCCTTGCCCTGGGTGTCCTGGGCGTTCGGCTGCTGGCCGCCGAGGCCGAGCAGGTACGGCTTGTTCGGGTTCGCCCCGCGGCCGCCTCCCCCACCGCCGCCGAACCCGGCGATCTGCATCTCCACAATGGCGAGTTCGGCCGCGATGGTCTTCTCGCCCTGCTTGACCTTCACCTTGACCTTGTCCCCGACCTTGCGGGGGCTGTCCTCCTGCGGGCCGGTGCGGAGCGCGGCCTGGAAGTCGCGGCGGCTCGCCACCGGCTTGCCGTCGATCTCCTCGATGACGTCGCCGACCTTGATCCCGGCCTTCTCCGCCTCGCCGCCGGGCACGACGGTCCCGACCTTGAGCGCCTCGCGGTTCGCGAAGTCCGGGGCGAAGCCGGGCATCAGCACGGTGATCCGCGCCCCCTGGGCCGGGTCCGCGACCGTCGGGGACGCGAGCGTCACCTCCACGTCCTTCTTCTCCGTGCCGCGGAGGATGGTGAGCTTCACCTTGTCGCCGACCTTCCGCTCGCCGAGCGCGGTGATGTACTCCTCGGCGGACTTCACCGCCTTGCCGTCCACGGCGACGATCTCGTCGCCGTCCTTGACGCCGGCCTTGTCCGCCGGGCCGTCCTTCGTGACGCTGGCGATCTTCGCCCCGCCGCCGGCGGCGAACCGGAACCCGGCGACGGGCCGGGCCGGCGTGGTCGGTTGGGCCTGCCGCCCGCCACCGCCGCCACCGCCACCTTGCCGACGGCTACCGGTGTCGAGCGGCCGGTCGGCGAGCGTGACCTCGATCTCGATTTCCTTGTCGTCCCGCTTCACGGTCAGCTTCAGCTTCTCGCCGGCCTTCTTCGTCGGGATGATCTGCGTCAGCGCGTCGTAGGTCGCGACCGGCTTGCCGTCGGCCTTGACGACGATGTCGTTCGCCTTCAGCCCGGCCTTCGCGGCCGGCGAGTCGGGCGTGATCTCCTGGAGCTTCGCCCCGCCGTTGTCCGGCGCGGTCTCGCCGACGATGCCCATGTACACCTGCTTCGGGGCGTCGCCGGTCCCGACCTTCTCCGTGTCGATGATCGCGTACACCAGCCCCTTCGTCTTGCGGGAGAAGTCGAACCCGATCCGGCCGGTCTTAACGGTCGGCAGGCCGTTGGCCGCCTTCTCGCCGTTGAGCTTCTTCCACGTCTTGCCGCCGTCGGTCGTCTTCCAGATGCCGCCGCCCGCGCCGTGCGTCACGACCGGGCCGTACATGTCCGGGACGGGGGCCTCGCCGAAGAACCCGTCGAACCCGTCCCGCTTCCGCTCCCAGCCGGCCGCGAGGATCGTGTTCGGGTCGTTCGGATCCATCACCATGTCGATGATGCCGGTGTTCTCGTCGATCTTCAGGCTCTGCGTCCACGTCTTGCCGCCGTCCTCCGTTTTGAAGACGCCGCGGTCGCCGCCGGGGCCGTACAGCCGGCCGAGCGTGCCGACGTACACCGTGTCCGGGGCCTTCGGGTGGATGAGAATCTTGCCGGTCGAGAACGACTTCTTCAGCCCCATGTTCGTCCACTTGGTCCCGCCGTCGGTGCTCTTATAGACGCCGTCGCCGTAGCTGACGGAGTTCCGCGGGTTCGCCTCGCCGGTCCCGACCCACACGAGGTCCGGGTTCGACTGGCACACGGCCACGTCGCCGATCGAGACCGTCGCCTGATCGTCGAACTGGTGCTTGAACGTGATCCCGTTGTTCGTCGTTTTGAGCAACCCGCCGGACGCGGTGGCCACGTAGAAGGTGGTCGGGTCGGCGTCGTAGACCGCCAGCGACGTGATCCGGCCGCCCATGTTTGCCGGGCCGACGTTCCGCCACGTCATCGCCTTCGTCGCCGACTCCGGGATCAGGCCGGTCTTCGTCGCCAGGGACGGGGCCGGCTTCTTCTTCGCCTCCTCCAGCTTCTTCTTCAGGTCGGCGATCTGCTTCTCGATGTCCTCGATGTCGGCGGTCTGGTCCGACCGGCCGGGGGCGGCGATCACCAGGACGAACAGGGCGGCGAGCAGGGCCGGGGGCCATCGCCGGACGATTTGGCGGATCACGGGTGTGCCTCGATAATTCGGGAAAAATGGGTGGGCGCGAGTCCGAACGTGGGCAATCTGGAGAAGGGTTGCCCGTAGGCACGATTGTAGGCAGGTCGCGGAATCGTTACCAGTCTCCTGATGAATATGAAAAGTGGATGAGCGGCCGGCCGTGTCGGATGTGCCGGTTGTGATTTCGACCCGTCAGCGCGCGGCGCTATTGGACGTGAGTTTGGCGGGAGTCGGGCCGGTCGAGATCGTCGGGGTCGTCGTCGAAGTCCTTTCGCCGGCGACGGGGCCGGGTCGCGCGCTCCTCGCGGACGAGGGCGACGATGCCGAACCCGATGAGCAGCACGGACACGCCGCAGAAGCCGACGGCGACCCAGTTGACGTGCCCGGACAGTCGCGAGTGGCCGTTCTGGCCGTTCGTGTAACGGATGTCGATCGTGCCGCCGGGGGCCGGGACCGGCGTGTGCCGGGAGACGGTCGATTGCTCCTTCCGCTTGTTCCCCTGTCGGTCGGTGAACTGATACTCGACGGTCAGCCGCGTGCTCCGGCGGCGGCGGGTCTCGAACGACTGCACGACCGTCGCCTGGCCGTCGTGCCCGGCGACCAGGAGCGCGGCCTCGGAGTACGTCATGCAGCCGGTGATGAGGAACATCACGACGCCGACGAGCAGCCACTTGGCGCGAAAGGGTTCGTTCATGGCCCGAGCGTACCGCCCCGCGCCGCGGCGGGCAAGGCGTTCCTTCTTCGGGTGCCGCTTCTTCGTGCGTCCGCGGCCGAACATCGCTATAGTGGGGCTACCGTCGGCGGCGCGCCGACCACCCGTTCCGGAGGCCGTCCGATGCCCAAGTTCGTGCCGCTCGTCCTCGCCCTGGCCTTCGCCGGCGGCGCGGTCGCCCAGGAGAAGCCGGCCGAGAAGAAGTCGCCGCTGCTCGGCGAGTGGTCGGTCGATCGCGAGGCCACGACCGGCGGCGAGTTCGCCACGAAGCTGAAGGAGAACGTCACCCGCGTGACGATCGACGCGGAGTCGATCACGGCCGGGCGGGCGGCCCCGTACAAGCTCGACGAGGCGAAGAAGCAGATCGACCTGACCATCGACGGCGGGCCGAAGGCGGAACAGGGGACGTACAGCGGCGTCTACGACCTGACCGGCGACACGTTGAAGATTCACCTCGCCACGCCCGGCCAGCCGCGGCCGACCGGGTTCGACGCGAAGCCGACGACCGTGCTGATCGTCCTGAAGAAGGGGAAGTAGGTTGCCGTGCGGTTCCTCGTGGACGGGTATAACCTGATGCACGCGGCCGGGTATCTGACGGCCCGGCCGACCGGCCGCCTCGACCCGGCGCGACGGCGGTTCCTCGACTGGCTCGCGGGCGTCGCCGCCGCGCGGGCCGTCTCGATGCGCGTCGTTTTCGACGGGCAGAAGTCGCCGCGGCCGTCGCCGGAAACCGACCACCGCGGTGTCCGCGTCCGCTTCGCGTTCGGCCAAGCCGCTGATGATGAAATTGAAACGCTCCTCACCGGGCCATCGCGGGACGTGGTGGTCGTCTCGAACGATTCCCGGCTGCACGAGTCGGCGCGTCGGGCCGGGGCTGCCGCGTGGCCGTGCGACAAGTTCTTGGACTGGGTGGTCCGCGAGCCGTCGCCGTCCCCGCCCGCCGTGGACGAGCCGCCGGAGAAGCCGGTGAACGCGGCCGAGGACGCGGCGCTGCTCGAAGTCTTCCAGGCGGCCCGAGGCCGACGCCGATGACGGAGCACGAGTGGCTCGCGTGCCGGACGCCGAAGGCGATGCTCCGGGCGCTCGGCAAGTCGCCGGGCGGCCGGAAGATGCAACATTTCATCTGCGGCGTCGGCCGACTCATCTGGAATCACTTCCCGAACGAGGACTTCGAGCAAGTGCTCGCTCTTCAAGAGCAAGCAATCGACGTGGAGGCGAACGAACAGGACGTGACGAAGGGGTTTGATTTCGTGCGGAAGCAGCACCGCCGGCGGTGGGAGAGGATGGATGTCCCGCAAGAGATCGAGCAGGTGATGATGCACGTCCTGGAGGCGGCGACGGTGTACGACCCGCGGAACGGCGTGCGGGCGGTGCTCGAATGGGGCGAACTGGCGGTCGCGGCCGCGGCCGCGCGCGGGGATAAGACGGCGACCCGCGAGGAGTTTCAGGAACAAGTGTGCGACCTGCTCCGCGACCTGTTCCCGCCGCGGACCCGCGAGTACCGGCAGCTGCCCGCGTTCGCCGGCGGCGGCGTGCTATTTCCATCCGGCGAGACTTTCCACGTCCCGGAAACGGCCCGGCTCATCGCGGCCGGCATCCACGCGGACCAGGCGTTCGACCGGCTGCCGATCCTGGCCGACGCGCTGGAGGACGCGAACTGCGGCGACCGACCGTTGCTCGACCACCTGCGACACCCGAAGGCCCACCGCCGGGGCTGCTGGGCGCTCGACGCGGTGCTGGGGCGGGGGTGACCGGGCCGGGGCCGGGCGCTTACTTCGCCTTCTTCCGGCCGCTGCCGCTCTTCTTGCCGCCGCCGTCCTGTTTGTTGACCGTCGCCCACGCGCGGGCCTGGGCCGTCTTCTTGCTCACGCCCTTCTCGACGTACCCCTCCTCGATGTGCTCCGCCTGCCGCTTCTGCTTGTCCGTGTACTTCGCCTTGCTGCCGCGTGCCATGACGGGCTCCCGTTCGGAATGGGACGTACCTCGTTCTTCGGGCAAGTTCGATACCGGCGTGGGGCATGAATGCTGCACCACAATTCGTTCGGGCACGATTCCCACCTCTTCTCCCGAGGATCGAGCGATGAGCACCGCGACGAACACCACCCTCGTTCACGTTTTCACCAGCCGGTCGGCGGCCGAACGGGCCGTGGACGGGCTGCGGAACGTCGGCATCCCGGACGACCGGATCGGCCTCGTCGGCAAGGACCACGGCGGGCAGACGGTGAACCACGACGGCAGCGGCACGAATGTGGCCGACAAGCGGATCTCCGAGGGGGCGGCCATCGGGGCCGTGACCGGCGCGGTCGGCGGGGCGGTCGTCAGCTTCGGGCTGCTGACCGGCGTGATCCCGGTCATCGGCCCGGTACTGGCGCTCGGGGCGCTGGGCACGGTGTTGCTCAACACGGCGGGGACGGCTGCCGCCGTCGGCATCGCCGGGGCGCTGCTCGGCTGGGGCATCGCCGAGGACGACGCGAAGTATTACGAGGGCCAGGTCGCGGCCGGGCACTACCTGGTGACCGTCGATGTCGGCGAGTACGAGGACGAGGCCCGGAAGGTGATGACGATGCACGGCGGGTTCGAGCGGCTGCCGGAGGTCGAGAAGGCGTGACCGTCACGAAATGAGTCGTTGGAGGACGGCCGGGAGCGGCGAACCGAGTTCGATCCGCTCCCGCGTCGTTGGATGGGGGAACGCCAGCCGCGCGGCGTGCAGGCCGAGCCGACGTGCCGGATCGGTCTTCGCCCCGTAGTCGGCGTCGCCGACGACCGGGCAGCCGAGGCCGGCGAGGTGGACGCGGATCTGATGCTTCCGGCCCGTCTCGATCACCAATTCCACGAGCGAACGGCCGCCGCGTTGCGACAGCACGTGATACCGGCTCACGGCCCGCTGCCCGCCGTCGCACGGGAACGACTTCGCACGAACGCGCAGGTTCGTGCCTTCGATCAAGTAGTTCTCGACCCGTCCCGATGCGTGTGGCGGCGTCCCTTCGACGACGGCGAGGTACGTCTTCTCGACCTGTTCCCACCCCCTTTGAAGCACGTCGCGGACGGCGGCCGACTTCGCGAACAGCAGCAGCCCGGACGTGCCGCGGTCGAGCCGGTGGACGACGAACGGCCGCGCCGGGAGCTGCGCCGCCAGCCGCGCGAACGCGGTGTCGTCCTTCTCCGAATCGGTCGCGACCGTGAGCAACCCCGACGGCTTGTCGATGGCGACGATCGCGTCGTCGTCGTGAACGATCACCAAGTCGGAAGGGGGCTTCTCGCGTGCGAGCGTGACGCGATCCGTCGGCGTCAAGGCGTGGTCGTGCCGCGTGACCGAAATGCCGTTGACGTGAACACGGCCGGACCGGAGCAGGTCCTTCACCCGCGTGCGGTTCATCGGGGCCAGCGCCGCCAACAGCCACGGCAGGAGCGGCGACGGCTCCCGCACCGGCGGCAGCGGGTGGCCCGCGTCACGCATGGCGCTTCGCCTCCAGTTCCTGCCACCGGGCGTACAGCCCCTCGACGTGCTTCTGCGCGTCCTCCAGCGCCCGGCACGCCTCGTTGAAGACGACGTGCCCGGCCGTCGCCGCCGCTTCCACCGCCGCCTGCTTCCCGGCCAGCGCCTCCTCCGCCGCGAGGACGGCCGCCTCCATCTCGTCGAGTTCCTTCTGCTCCTTGTAGCTCAACTTCTTCACCTTCGGGGCCGCGGCCTTCGCCGGGGCCGCCTTCGGTTCCGGCTTCGCAACTGTCGATTGCTCGTAGGCCGCGAGCCACTGCTGCACGCTCCCGAACGGCGCGGCGCGGCCGTTGCCATCGAGGCCGATCACCTCCGTGCAAAGGCGGTCCATCAGCTCGCGGTCGTGGCTGACGAGCACGATCGCGCCGGGGAAGTCGGCCAGGCTTTCCTCCAGCACTTCCAGCGCGGGGATGTCCAGGTCGTTCGTCGGCTCGTCGAGAAGTAGGAGGTCGGCCGGGCGGAGCATGAGCTGCGCGACCCGCACGCGGGCCTGCTCGCCGCCGGAGAGGGCGCTCAGTTGCACGTCGAGTTGCTCCGCCTCGAACAGGAACCGCCGCGCCCACGACGCGACGTGGATCGGCTCGCCGCGGAAGACGACGGTGTCGTTGTTCGGCGACAGCGCCCGCCGGAGCGTCACGCCGAGGTCGAGCGACGACCGGCCCTGCTCGAACACCTCGACCCGCAGGCTGTCGGCCGGCGTGACCGTGCCGCGGTCCGGCGGGAGTTGCCCGCCGAGCACCTTCAACAGCGTGCTCTTGCCGGACCCGTTCGCGCCGAGCAGGCCGAGCCTCATGCCGGGCGACAGGATCAGATCGACGCCGGAGAACAGTTCGCGGCCGCCGAGCGCCTTCGCCACGCCGGTCGCGGTGAGCAGCTTCCGCGTCTGGCGGCCGGTCCCGGCGAAGTCGATGGCCGCGGCGTTGCTCGCGGCCGTGCGGTAGTTCAACTCGGCCAGTTCCGCCCGCCGCTCGTGGGCCGCCTCGATGCGGGAACTCGCCTTCCGCGTCCGCGCGGCCGCCTTCCGGCCGAGCCACTCCGTCTCGCGGCGGACCTGGTTCGCCACCGCGTCCCGCTGCCGCAGTTGCGTCTCGACGAACTCGGCCCGCTTGTCCGCGAAGTCGTCGTACCCGCCGGGGGCGCGGAAGAAACCCGCCGGGTAGACGCGGTCGATTTCCAGAACCTCCTCCGCCACGGCCCGGAGGAACGCCCGGTCGTGGGTGGCGACGAGGTAGCCGAAGTTCGCCCCGCGGAGGAACTTCTCCAGCCAGACGATGCCGGGCACGTCCAGGTGGTTCGTCGGCTCGTCCATCAGCAGGAAGTCGGGTTCCTTCGCCAACTCGCGGGCGAACGAGAGCCGCTTCCGCCACCCGCCGGAGAGCGTGTCGGCGCGAACGTCGCGGTCCTCGAACCCCACCTGCGTCAGGACGATGGCCGCGCGGGTTTCCCGCTCGTGGTCTTCGAGCGACGAACCTCCCAGCGCGTGGAGGACCACCTCCCGCGCGGTCCGCCCTTCGGGGAATTGGTCGTCCTGCGCGAGATACCCGACCGTCGCCCCGCGGCGGGTGGCGCAGCTGCCGGCGTCCGGGACTTCAAGCCCGGCGAGCAGCTTCAACAGCGTGGACTTGCCCGCCCCGTTCGGGCCGATGAGGCCGACCTTCTCGCCGGCCCGCAGGTCGAACGACAGGTCGGCGAACAGCGGCCGGTGGGAGTAACTCTTTGCCAGCCCTTGCGCCGAAACCAGCACACTCATGCACAACCCGCCGAATCGGAAAAAAGCAAAAACTCATTCTATCCGGCAAGGTCGCGAGAACCCGACCTTCGGCACGCCCCTTGCACCATTTCCGCCATCGGGAGCCGGGCCGACAATCCCGGCGGTTGTCCACCGAGTTCTTCCCAGGAAGAAGCCCCATGACGCAGGTTACGATTTACCGCTGTCCAGAAATTCCGGCCGTCCTGCGGTACACCGACGAACTGGTTGCAACCTTGACGGGGCAGGACGTGGCGGTCGTGGTGGAAGACGGAAACCGTGGCCAGTTTTGCGTGGTTCTGGACGGCGAGCCGATCTTCACGCAGCAGGGCGACATATTGCCCGCGGTGGAGGAGATCGGCGAGGCCGTCAGCGAGGCCGGGATGATCGGGCTGGCGATTTGATCGATTCGAGGCGTCGGTTAAAGCAGCCGACCCCTATGAAAACGCCCATCCTTCGGGGTGGGCGTTTCCCATTTCTGCCGGGTAGAAGTTACGCGGTTGCAGTTTCTTCCCGGTCACCGGAGGCCGGACAGCCAAAACTCCTCGTCGTCGTCCGCCGAGAAGGTTCCCGTCGGCAGCGGGACGAACCGGTCGCCCTCGGACCCGTCGTCCGGGTCGTCCGGGTCGCTGAGGTCTGCGGCCAGGTCCGCCAGCACGGCGGCAAACTCGGCGGCCGTCGGGCGGCGGAGGGGGTCCCACAAGAGCGACTGCCGGAGGACCGACTCCAACTCCGGCGGCACGTCCGTCCGGAAGTGGCGGAACTCGCGGGGGAGCAGCGCCGTCGTCGTCCCGGCGGCGATTTCCAGTTGCTGCTGCCGCGTCCACGGGGAGACGCCGGCGAGCATCTCGTACAGCATCGCCCCGAGGCTGAACACGTCCGACCGGCCGTCGTCCGACCCGCCGGTGACGATCTCCGGGGCGACGAACGCCGGCGTGCCCACGTAAGAGCCGGTGCGGGTGAGCCGGCTCACGGCCGTGCCGTCCGCGTCGCCGAAGAACTTCGCGATGCCGAAGTCCACGACCTTCACCACCTCCCGGCCGGCCGCGTTGTGCAAGAACACGTTGTCCGGCTTCACGTCCCGGTGGAGGATGCCCTTCGCGTGCGCCTCGGCGAGCACCGCGGCCACGACCCCGGCGACGCGGACGGCCCGCCGCACCTTCAGCGGCCCGCGGGCGGCGATGTCCTGGGCTAGCGACCGGCCCTGGAGCAGTTCCATCACCAGGTACGCCACGCCGTCGTCCGAAAGGCCGGAGTCCAGGACGCGGACGACGTTCGGGTGCGCCAGCCGGATCGCGGTCGCCCCTTCCCGGAGGAACCGCTGGAGTTCGCGGCCGGAGTCGTTCCCCGAGGCCGGGCGGAACACCTTCACCGCAACGGGATGGTCGAGGACGAGGTGTTGGCCGCGGAACACGACGCCGAACCCGCCGCTCCCGAGTTGCTCGTCCAGCCGGTACTTGCCGTCGAGGACGGACCCGACGAGCGTTTTCGAGAACGCCGCGAACACCCGGTCGGCCTGGTGCTGGGCGGCTTCCAGGTCCGCGTTCGTCTGCCGCAACCGGACGTTGAGCATTTCGAGGTCCGACGTTCGCGCCCGGACGCGGTCTTCCAGGTCGGCGAGGAGCCGGACGTTTTCGACCGCCACGGCGGTCGCGTCGGCGAGGGCTTGCAGTAGCCGCACCTCCTCGGCCGTCGCGGCGTGCGGCGTCGCCCAGTAGTTGCCGATCGCCCCGATCGGGTCGAGCGTGCGGATCGGGACCATGACCAGGCTCTTCACGAACGTCTCGCGGTAGGCGTCGTGCGGGATGCGGTCGTCCGCGTAGATGTCGGGGATGACGGCCGGTTGCTGGTTGAGCATGGCCCACCCACTGACGCACGCCCCGAGGGGGAACTTCTTCCCCTTCCAGAGCGGGCCGACGGCGTCCTCGTCCACGTAATGGCACTGCTTGCCGTCGCGGAGGACGAACGTGGCCCCGTCGGCCCCGGTGAGCCGCCGGGCGGCCGTGCGGACGACCTCTTGGACGGCCGCCATGTCGCGGGCCATCGAGAGCAGCTGCACGGCTTCGACGAGGAGGTGAACGCCTTGCGGGGCTGTAAACGTGCTCATCCTGTGGTCCAGACGAGGGGGATAGTCTAATGCTCGATTTGATTCAGAAACCATTGGACAAGCGCGTGGCGTCGCTTACTGAATGCTACCTTAAGAATCGAAGAACGGGGTGAAAATGTGCCACCGGACGGGGGAGTTTTCTGACCGCGAACGCGCGAATGTCTACTTTTTCGACAGCAGGAACCACCCGAGCGGCCGGCCGGTCGCGCGGTCCCAGGCGCGGCCGAGCCAGACGCCCGGGGCGACCTCCCGCAGCTCGTCCCGGTAGCGGCCGAAGAGCGGGGTTCCCGGTGGGTATTCCATCACGAACGCGGCCCCACCGTCGGCCCAACTCTCCGCCAGGAACCCGCGGGACGGCAGGGCGGTGAACCCGAGGAAGCGATTCGTGAACGTGCCGTCGCAGTCGAACTCCTTGCCCCGCCACAGCAGGCTCTGCGTGAGGCCGCGGAATCGAGGCAGCTTGGCGTCGTCCACCCACAGGACGCGGCCACGGAGCTTGCCGACCGGATGCGTCGCCGTGCCGAGCGAGAACTGGACGCACAGCTCGTGCGGCGACATGCGGAGGAACGGCTTCGCCGGGTCGGCGGCCCGGACGGGTTGCGCGAGGAGTAGGCCGGCGAGGAGGATCGGGAACCGCATGGCGTGTCTCGGGGTGCGGGGCCATGCTACTTCGGCATTCCACGAGCGGACGGGCGAGCGGAGATGACAGGAGGCAGACGGGGTTCGGGCCGTTGATGCGGCACAACCTGCGTGATCGGCCCGGACGCCCCGACTTCCGAAGTCCGGCTTCGACTTCGGAAGTCGATCCCGCGGGGGCCTTTCCTCTCCGTCCGTGGAGATGTTGGTCCTACTCGACTTCCGAAGTCGAAGCCGGACTTCGGAAGTCACGGCCTCACGCCAGGACGCCCTTGACCAACTCGCCGTGAACGTCGGTCAGCCGCATGTCGCGGCCGCCGAACCGGAACGTCAGCTTCGTGTGGTCGAAGCCCAACAGGTGCAGTATCGTCGCATGCAGGTCGTGGACCTGCACCTTGTCCTCGATCGCGTGGTAGCCGTACTCGTCGGTCGCGCCGTGGGCGATGCCGCCCTTCGTGCCGCCGCCGGCCAGCCAGACGCTGAACCCGAACGGGTTGTGGTCGCGGCCGTCGGCCCCCTGCGCGAACGGCGTGCGGCCGAACTCCCCGCCCCACAGCACAAGCGTCCGGTCGAGCAGGCCCCGCCGCTTCAGGTCCGTCAGCAGCGCCGCGATCGGCTTGTCCACGGCGCGGGCGTTGTCCTCGTGCCCCTTCTTCAAGTTCGAGTGCTGGTCCCACCGGTCGTGGCCGAGGTTCTGGCAGAGCAACTCCACGAACCGCACGCCGCGTTCCACCATCCGGCGGGCGATCAGGCACTGGCTGCCGAACACCTGCGTCTTCGGGTCGTCGAGGCCGTAGAGGGCGTGCGTCTCCTTCGTCTCGTTCGACAGGTCGTACAGGTCCGGCACGGCCGTCTGCATCCGCGCCGCGAGTTCGTAGTTCGCGATGGCCGACTCGACCTGGTCGTTGCCGCCGAGCCGCGCGTTCGCCTCCGCATCCAACTTGCGGATGAGGTCGAGCTTCGCCTTCTGAGAGCCGGCGGGCGTGAGGTCGGCGACCGGGGCCTTCCCGTGCTTGAACAGCGACCCCTGGTAGGACGCGGGGAGGAACCCGCTGCCGAAGCAGTCGATGCCGCCGGGCGGGATCATGCCGCTGCCGAGGACGACGAAGCCGGGCAGCTCCTTCGACTCGCTGCCGAGGCCGTAAGTCGCCCACGCCCCGGCGGACGGCCGCCCCTGCTGGCCGTGGCCGCTGTGGAAGAAGTAGTTCGCCGTCGTGTGCTCGGAGAAGTTCGACACCATCGACCGGATGACGGCGAGGTCGTCGGCGCACGTCGCGACGTGCGGGAACAGGTCGCTGACCCAGAGGCCGGACTTCCCGCGCTGGGCCGTCTTCCACGGGCTGCCGAGGGTGTTGCCGTCGTTGTTGAACTGCGTCCGCTCCTTCTTCATCTTGAACGGCTGGCCGTTCTCCTTCGTGAGCCGCGGCTTCGGGTCGAACGTGTCCATCGCGGACGGGCCGCCGTCCATGAACAGGAAGATGACGCGGTCCGCCTTCGCCGCGAAGTGCGGCTTCTTGGCGTTGGCGCTCGCGTGGTCGGCGAGGAACCCGGCGAGGGCCGTCGCGCCGAACCCGTTGGCGGACCGCGCGAGCCACTCGCGGCGGGAAAGGGGTTGATGCGTCCGTCGGCAGGGGTACATGCAAAGTCTCGAAAGAAAGCCCGCGGACGAACGTCCGCGGGCCGTGGGAGGGTCAGTCGATGTTCGCCACCTCGCCGCCGTCGATCGTAATCATCGCCTTCAGCACCATCTTGTCGATCGTGTCGCGGACGAACCGAACGCTCCCGTCGCCCATCAGCACGTTGAACCCGCCGGCCGAATGCCCGCCGAGTTTCGGCAGGTCCTTCTTCGGATCGTACACGAGGTCCGCCGGCTTGGTCCACTCGACGGCGTCCGCCGCCTCGACGACCATCAGCGAGTTCGACGTGCCGTCGGTGATGTTCGCGAACGTCGTCCGGGCGGCCGGGTCGTCGATGAAGAACGCCCGCGGGGCCGTCCCCTTCGCGCAGGTGAACCCCTGGTAGAACGTCTTCCCGGCTTCCATCGCCTTCGCGTTCGGAACCTTGAACACCTCCGGCATCTGCGCGAGCAACTTCTTGTTGTTGTCGCTGTCCCACGGCTCGTCGAGCTTGAACTGCCGGTACAACGCCTCCTGTTCGATGTAGGGGAGTAGGTGGACCCGCCACGACAGCAACGGCTTGCCGTTCTTGTCGTAAATGTTCGTGGCCATCTTACCGTTCACGTCGTGGTAGTTGTGCATCGCCAGGCCGAGCTGCTTGAGGTTGTTCTGCCCCTTCGCGCGGCCGGCCGCCTCCCGGACCTTCTGCACGGCCGGGAGCATCAGGCCGAGCGCGACCGGGTAAATCCCGGCGAACTGGTTGAACTCCTTCGGCACGGTGACGCTCACCATCAAGTCGTTGCCGTCCCGCTTGATCGGCAGGTTGTCGAGTATCTGGTTCGCCTGGTTGATCGCCCCCAGCCCGGCGAGCGACCCGAAGATGTCCGGCAACTCCTTCAGCGGCCGCGGCCCCTCGTCCTGCTTCGCGTACAGCGTCTGCTCGAACTGTTGCTTCGGCTGCGTCATCAGCACCTTCGCGATCTTCACCGCGTCCTTCAGCGCCTCCTCGGCCTCGGCGACCATCTTCTCCCCGGCGTAGTTCGCGCGGATCGCCAACACCGGCGAGGCGTCCTTCAGGTCCATCGTCATGGTGATGCGGTCGGCCTTCAGCAGCGGGCGGATGTTGTCCGGGACTTGCTCGAACGCCTGCGGCGGGATCGGCAGCGCCCGGACGTTCACGGCCGCGACCACGGCCGTCCCCTTCGCCGCCGCCTCGACGGCCGGCGTGATGCCGCCGCGGAGGACGGGCGGCCGGGCGAGGAACCCCTCGACCATTTGCGCCGGGCCGATCACGAGGTGCTTGTCGTCCGCGAAGTGCAGCCCGACCTCGGTTTCCTTGTCCGCGTACAGCGTCTTGCCGTTCGCCTTCGCGGTGATCGCGTTCGGGATGTACAGCTTCACCAGCTTCGCCCGATCGACCGGCTCGGTGAACCGGATCACGCCCACGACCGTCGGCGGCTCGCGGTCGTCCTTCGGGGGGAGCAGGATGACGGTGGCCCGGTCGATGGTGGCCGGCGACGGGTAGACCTGCTTCTCGAACGCGGTGAGGGCCTTGACGCCGGCACTCTGGACGGTGTCGCGGAGCGTCCGCATCATGTCGTGCTTCCAGATGTCGGCCACGCGGAGGTGGACGAACCCGGCCGCGTCGCCGGGGACGAGCGCGAGGTCGGCCGGCAGGTCGCCGTCGGCGGCCCGGACGGGCTGCGGGGTCGGGGCGAGCAGCACGGCCGCGGCGAGGGCCGCGAGCGGCACGGCCGCGAGGAACTTGCGAACGAGCGAGCGCATGGTCGGACTCCGCGGGGAGAGGTGCGAGTTCAGTTTAGCGAATCGGTCAGAGCCTTATATAGCCGCCGGCTTGCCGGCGGGGTTTGGGGCGTCGCAAAACCCCGCCGGCAAGCCGGCGGCTATATAGTTGGGTTGCCGTGATTCGCGGTCAATCCTCGACGACGTTGACGACGTTCCCGTCGGCCCGCTCGATGAGCCGCCGCATCGTCTCGGCCCGGTCGCGGAGCTTCGCCAGGTTCAGCGTCCGCACGCTCCCGTCGCCGAACAGGGCCGCGAGCCGGTCGTCCGTGTCCTTCGCGAAGTCGGCCGGGAACTCCTTCTTCGGGTCGTACTCGAAGTCGTCCGGCTTCGCCCACGGGACCTGCTCGCCGCCGGCCATCACCATGACCGTGTTCGACAGCCCGTCGGTGACCTGCGCGAACTTCGTGGTTTGCACCCAGTCGAACATCGCCCCGTTGCCGACCAGGGCCTTGTACGTCGTGTGCCCCGGCTTGATGTCGACGCGGGGGTCCGTGTACGTCTTGATGTTCACGTCGCTGAACTTCTTGTTGTGCTCGCTGTCCCACGGCTCGTCCTGCTTGAACTGGCGAAAGACATTCTCCTGCTCGATGTACGGCAAGATCGCGACCCGCCACGACAGGAGCTTCTTCCCCTTCTTGCCGAGCGTCGCGGCGGCCGGGAAATGGCCGTGGGCGCTCTCGTAGTTGTGCAGGGCGAGGCCGATCTGCCTCAAGTTGTTGAGGGCCACGGCGTTCTCGGACGCCTCGCGGACCTTCTGCACGGCCGGCATGAACACCCCGGCCGCGACCGCCCCGCCGGCGACGAACTGCGCCGTCCACGGCGGCAGCGTCACCGACGCGGTCAGGTCTGCCCCCTCGACCTCGACCGGCGGGTTCGCGAGGACGTCGTCCACCACGTTCAGCCCGCCGAGGGCGGCGACCATCATCGCGGCTTCCGGGAACGCGCCGATGGGCCGCAGCGGCTTCGCGTCCTTCCGCGGCTTCAACCGCTCGGCCAGTTCCGCGGAAATCTGTTGCCGGTTCTGATTCAGGAACACGCGGCCGAGGTCGGCCAGCTTGCGGAACGCCTTCTCGCCGGTCTTGGCACTCTCGGCGTTCGGGAACGCCAGCCGGACGTTCACGACCGGGGCCTTCGTCACGTCGATCGACGCGGTCACAGTTTCCACGTCCGCGAGCGGCTTGTACTCGTCCGGGATGTTCGCGAGAACCTCGGCCGGGATCGGTAGCGCCTTCACGTTCAGCCCGGCGACGACCGGCTTGCCGCCCGCGGCCAGCCGGAGGCTCGCGGACAGCGGGCCGGCCTTCTTGTCGTGGGAAAGCACGGCGGTCACGCCGGCCTCGTCGCCGAGGACGAGGGTGCGGTCGTCCGCGATGCCGAGGGCAACCTCGGACCGCTCGGCGATGAGCACGTCCTTGCCGCCGACGGTCTTCGCCTTCGCCTTCTCGGCGTGGGCCTGCTTCACCTGCTCCTTGTCGAACGGCGTCGTGAAGTGCAGGATCAGCGTCGGGTTGAACGGGTCGAACGGCGCGCCACGGCCTTGCTTCGCCTTGCCTGGCGGGAGCAGCACGAACGTGACGCGGTCCGTGGTGGACGGCTTCGGGGCGAAGTGCTGGTCGAGCAGTCCGACGGTCTTCTGCCCGGCTTGCTCGAAGACGCTTCGCCACGGCTTCAGTTCCGGGTGTTGCCACAACTCGGCGGCGCGGACGTGCGCGAACCCGACGGCGTCCGGCGGGACGAGCGCGAGGTCCGCGGGCAGCGGCCGGGTGTCGGCGCTGGCGTCCCGCGACGGAAGGGCGGCGATTATCCCGCCGACGGCGGCGAGTGCGACGAGCAACAGGCGGGTCATGCGAGTCCCTCGGTTCGAGAAATGGGAACCGCCGCCGGGGCGGCCCGGCGGCGTCGGCGCGAGTTCAAACGATCTCAGTCGTCCACGTTGGCGACCTCGCCGCCCGCCTTCGTGATGAGGGCGTGCAGCGACGCGGCCTTCGCCTTCTTGCTCACCGTCCGCACAGAGCCGTCGCCGAACGCGATGTTCGTCACGTCGTTCACCCACAGGAAGAAGTCGTGGGCCTCCTTCTTCGGGTCGTACTCGATGTCGTCCGGCTTCGTCCACGGCACGGCCGTCTTGCCCATCACGACCATGAACGTGTTCGACGTGCCGTCCGCGATGGACTGCAGCTTGTGCCCCTGCACGAGGTCGAACATCGCCCCGTTGCCGCGGAACACCTGCACGTGCGTCGTCTTGTCGGTCGGCTTCGTCACCCCCTCGACGGCGAACACGCGGGGCATCGCCGTCGTGTCGAGCAGCTTCTTGTTGTGGTCGCTGTCCCACGGCTCGTCGAGCTTGAACTGCCGGTACAGCGCGTCCTGCTCGACGAACGGGAGGACGGCGACCCGCCAGGAGAGGAGCGGCTTCCCCTTCTTCCCGATGATCGCGGCCGCGGGCAGGCCGTTGTACACCTCGTGGTAGTTGTGCATCGCCAGGCCGATCTGCTTGAGGTTGTTGACCGTCGAGGCGCGGGCGGCGGCCTGCCCGGTGCGGGTAAAGAAGCCGAAGATCGGCGTCACGTCGAAGTCGGCCTTCGCCTTCAGCGTCGCCGTCGCGGTCGTCTCGTCGCTCGTCAGTTTCGCCGTCCGCACGACCTCCTGGGCGGCCTTCACCGTGTCCACGAGCTTCGCGTTCCCCTCGTCCTTGTTCTTGGTCAACTCGCCGACCGCGGCCGCCAGGAGCGTCTGGAACAGCACCTTCGCCACGCCCATCGACTTCTCGGCCTCCAGCGCCTTCGGCCGGCCGGCGCACTTCACGTGGACGTTGACGACAAGGTCGGCGGCGAGTTCGGCCGTGCCGATGATCGCGTCGGAGTGGATGAGCGGCTTGAACGGCTCGGCCTGCGGCGGCAGGTTCTCCTGGCGGATCTCGTCCGGTAGGTTCGCGAAGTTCAACCCGAGGGCGGCCGTCTTGCCGGCCCGCGCGGCGGCGAGGGCGTCGGCGATCGGCCCGGCCTTGTCCCCGGCGAACGGCTTCGCGAGGTCGTTCCCTTGTGGCCCGAGGATGACGATGCGGTCCGGGTTGTCGAACAGGAACAGCGTCTTCGGCGATTCCTTCTCGTCCTTCTTCGCTTCCTTCTCGCCCTTCGGCGGGGCCGGCCGCACCGGCCCGCGCTCGACGATGGAGTAGACGCCCTCGCGTTCCTTCTTGAACCGGTCGCTCTTGAAGTCCCGCGGAATCTTGTCGAGTTCCGCCAGGGCGTTCAGCCCGCCCGCGACCTGTTTGGCGTTGTACGGCTTCGACAGCGTGAACGCGAGGCAGACCCGCGACTGGTCGCCCGGCCCCTTGAGCTTCGGCATGAACACGGTGAACGACGCGACCGACTCCGGCTGGATGCCGATCGCCGTGGCGAGGTCGTTCAGCTGGCTGAACAGTTCGCTCGGGTTCGCCTTCCGGGCGTCGGCGAGTTGCTTGCTCTTCCAGACCGTCGGCACATCGACGTGGAAGAACAGGGCCGCGTCGGTCGGGACCCAGGTCAGGACTTCCTCGACGGCCTTACCCGGCGGGGCGGCGGGGGCGGGGGCGGCGAGGCCGACGAGGACGGCCGCCGCGACCGCGAGGCGGAGCGGGGAGAACATGACGAAACCCTCGGAGGGACGTGAACGGATTATGCCCGGACCGCGCGGGCGGGGCAATCGGGTCACCCGAAAGACGCCGCGGGCCGGCGGCGATTTCAGAAATGTCCGCCGGGGGCCGTGCCGCCCGGGGGCGGCCGGCGGTCTCACTAGAATTCTCCCGCGGCGGTGTCGATTGCCCGCCGGGCCGTTCGACGTGTTGGTACAAGCCGACCCCTTCCCGGCCGCGTGGGCGGACGGGTTCCGGGCCGGGACAAACTGATCGGAGGGCGAAGCGATGCGCGTCATGGTGCTGGTCAAGGCGAGTGCGGAGTCCGAGGCGGGCGTGATGCCGGGGCAGGACCTGCTGGCGGCGATGGGGGCGTTCAACGAGGAACTGGTCAAGGCCGGCGTGATGCTCGCCGGGGAGGGGCTGCACCCCACGTCGAGGGCCAAGCGGGTCCGGTTCGCCGGGGCCGACCGGACGGTGATCGACGGCCCGTTCGCCGAGACGAAGGAACTGGTCGCCGGGTTCTGGCTGTGGCAGGTGACGTCGATGGACGAGGCGATCGCGTGGCTGAAGAAGGCCCCGTTCGACGGCGGGACGGAGATCGAGGTCCGGCCGGTGTTCGAGCCCGAAGATTTCGGCGAGGCCCTCACGCCCGACCTCCGCGAACAGGAGGACCGACTCCGCGCCGAGGTCGCGGCGCGGAAGGGGTGACGCCGGCGGCGGGGCGGACGGGCCGGCGGCGCGTACACTGGTTGCGTCCGCCGCGGCGCGGGCCGGTCCGGGGGTTGACGCCGATGACGTTCCGCCAACTGTTCGTGGCCGTCGGGTTGCTGCTCGTCGTCGCGGGCATCGCCACCGTCAACTGGCCGCCGGTCGTCTGGGAGCCCGGCGAGTACACGCGGATGGGCCTGGTCGCCGTCGGCCTGCTCGTGTCCGCCGCGACCGCCATCGAAACCGGCAAGGGTCTGAACGTCCCGCCGGTCCTCGGCGAGCGGCCGTACCGCGACGACGAGTGCGGCCTCGTACTCCACAACGACGAGACGCACGGCTACGCGTACGTGATCCAGCTGCTTCGGGACGAGTTCGGGTTCGGCCTGACGGACGCCTTCGTGGTGACGGATCGGATCAGCAAGACCGGCCGGGCCGTCGTCCACGTGGGGTCGTGGGGGGACTGCGAGGAGCGGCGGCGGGCGGTCGAGCTGGCCGGGCCGGACCCGGCACTGCCGGCGTCCACCGGCCCGCTCGTCGCGACGGTCGAGCGGATGGCCGACCTGTGGCCGGCACGGGGCTGACCGCGAGGGAGCGGAGAGTGTGGGATTCGAACCCACGGTAAGGTTTCCCCTACGGAAGTTTTCAAGACTTCTGCCTTAAACCGCTCGGCCAACTCTCCGCACACAGTGTAGCGGAACCCCGACCCCGGTAGAAGCTGCTCGGGGCCGGAAATCGCGGTCGCGACTGGTCAGGCGATGCCACTTCGGATAGGATTCTTGTTTCCGCCACGCCGACTGTGAATTCCCGCCGGCCCCTTGTCGGGTCGGTGTCGGCCGATACACTCGACCGGAGTGTAATTGTCTTAAGTTCAGCTACCGTGAGCAGGAGCGACGCGGCGGAGGTAGAACAGAGAGAAAGAGGACCGGATCGATGGCGATTACGAAGGACCGCAAGACCGAACTCATCAACCAATTCCGGCGCGGGGACTCGGACACCGGGTCGCCCGAGGTGCAGATCGCGATTCTCACGGCTCGCATCAACGAGCTGACCGAGCACATGCGCACGCACTCCAAGGACTTCGCCAGCCGCCGCGGGTTGTTGAAGATGGTCAGTCAGCGGGCGGGCTTGCTAACGTATCTGCGGGAAACCGACCGGGAACGGTATCTGCAAGTCATCGGCAAGCTCGGCCTCCGGAAGTAACTTCCCCCGAGACAACCCTTCGCGTCGCCGTCAGCCGCCGGGAACGTACCTGGGCGGCTGTCTCCGTTTCACCCCGTCGCCGCCCACCGAAGCTCACCATTCCGAACGAAAGGGTCCGAACAGTGCCTGTCACACGCGTCGAAAAGCAAATCGGCCACGCCACGCTCGTCATCGAAACCGGCAAACTCGCCAAGCAGGCCCACGGGGCCGTCACCGTCCAGTACGGGGACACCATGGTCCTCGTCGCCGCCACCCAGGGCGGCGTCATCCCCGGCCGCGACTTCTTCCCGCTCACCGTCGATTACCGCGAGCGGACCTACGCCGCCGGCAAGTTCCCCGGCGGGTTCATCAAGCGGGAAACCCGGCCGAGCACGAAGGAAACGCTCGTCTCCCGGCTCATCGACCGCCCCATCCGCCCGCTGTTCCCGGCCGACTTCCTGAACGAAGTGCAGGTGATGGCTAGCGCCCTCGCGTTCGACCAGGAGAACGACCCGGACATGCTCGCGATGGTCGGCGCGTCCGCGGCCCTGCACGTCTCCCCGATCCCGTTCACCGCGCCGATCGCCGGGGTGCGGGTCGGCCGCGTCGGCGGGCAGTTGATCGTGAACCCGACCGCCACGCAGATGGAGGAGAGCGACCTCGACCTCATCGTCGCCGGGACGAAGGAGGCGATCACGATGATCGAGGGGTTCGCCCGCGAGATGCCGGAACAGGAGATGGGCGACGCGATCATGTTCGCCCACAAGCAGATCGTCGAGATCATCGGGCTGATCGAGGAGCTGCGGACGAAGGCCGGCCTCGCGAAGAAGGAACTACCCCCGCCGCCGGCCGCGAACCCGCTGATCGACGAGCTGCACAAGAAGTACGGGGCCGAGTTCCGCAAGCGGTATCTGACGGAAGGCAAGCTGGCCCGGTACGCGGCGCTCGACGAGTTCAAGGCGCAGATCAAGAAGGAGTACGCCCCGGAGGGCGAGGCCGAGCCGAAGTACAAGCCGGAGCAAGTGTCCGCCGCGGTGTCCGCGTTGCGGGAGAAAATCTTCCGCGAGATCACGCTCAGCGGCACGCGGATCGACGGCCGCCCGGCGAAGCAAATTCGTCCGCTGTGGTGCGAGGTCGGTAGCGTCCCCCGCGTCCACGGGTCGGCCGTGTTCCAGCGGGGCGAGACGCAGGCGCTGGTCATCGCCACCCTCGGCACGATGCAGGACGAGCAGAAGGTGGACGGCCTGCTGCCGGAGTACAGCAAGAAGTTCATGCTCGACTACAACTTCCCGCCGTTCAGCGTCGGCGAGTGCAAGCCGATCCGCGGGCCGGGCCGCCGGGAGATCGGCCACGGGATGCTGGCCGAGCGTAGCCTGAAGGCCGTGATGCCGCCCCCGACGAAGTTCCCGTACACGGTACGGCTCGTGTCCGAGATTCTCGAATCGAACGGCTCGTCGTCGATGGCCTCGGTGTGCGGCGGGACGCTGGCGCTCATGGACGCCGGCGTGCCGATCCGGCAGCCGGTCGCCGGCATCAGCATCGGCCTGGTCATGGAGAAGGACCAGCACGTCCTCATCACCGACATCCAGGGGGACGAGGACCACTACGGCGACATGGACTTCAAGATCGCCGGCACGCAGAACGGCATCACCGGCATCCAGCTCGACATCAAACTCGACGGCATCAACGAGCAGATCGTCCGCGGGGCGCTCGAGCAGGCGAAGGACGCCCGCCGGGAAATCCTCCGCACGCTGCTGAAGACGCTCATCTCGCCGCGGAAGGAGATCAGCATCAACGCGCCGCGGCTGCTCACGGTGAAGATCAACCCGGAGAAGATCGGGTTGCTGATCGGCCCCGGCGGGAAGACGATCCGCGCCATCCAGGAGGAGACGGGCGCGAAGCTCGACGTGGACAACGACGGCACGGTGCAGATCGCGCACAGCGACGCGACCGGGGCCGAGGAAGCGAAGCGGCGGGTGGAAGCCCTCTGCGAGGAAGTGAAGGTCGGCAAGGTGTACGACGGGAAGGTGTCGAGCATCAAGGACTTCGGCGCGTTCATCGAGATCATGCCGGGCCGGGACGGGCTGTGCCACATCAGCGAACTGGCCCACGGGTACGTCGGCCGCGTGGACGACGTGGTGCGGGTCGGCGACAAGGTGCAGGTGAAGGTGATCGCCATCGACGACCAGGACCGGGTGAAGCTGTCGCGAAAGGTACTGCTCCCGCCCCCGCCGCCGCGGGAAGGCGGCGAGGAGGGCGACGACGCCAGCGGCCGCCCGCCGCGGGAAGACCGCGGGGATCGCGGCGACCGGGGCGAGCGCCGGGACCGCGGCGACCGCCGGGAGCGGAGCGACCGCGGCGGGGATCGGGGCGGCGACCGCGGCGGCTTCCGCGACCGGGATTGATCGGCCCCCAGGCCGAGACGCAAACCTGAAAGGGGCGGCAGTTTCTGCCGCCCCTCGTTCGTTCATTCCGCCTTGACCCCGCGCCCGGTTCGCAAACCCGGCCACGATAAGGGTCGGGTGGGTCGCGCCGAAGGAATCGGGAAAAACTCCAACGCCCCCACGCCCCCGCAGTTGAGTATGATGGGACGTGGACCCCCTCCACCCTTCCGACTCGCGAGAACTCCCGTGCCGTTCGTCGCCACCTGTCTGCACTGCCGCGCGTCCAAGTTCCGCGTGCCGTCGAAGAAGCGCGGCACGTTCATGACTTGCCCCAAGTGTTCGCACGACTTCATGCTCGTCCCGACCGGGTCGGACGTGCCGCTCGTCGATTACCGGCCGGTCGAACTCGACGACGACGCGGACGAGTCGGTCGAGCCGCCGGCCCGCGACGAGTCGCCGACCGAGCCGCAGGCGATCGAGACGGCGGAAACGCAACCGGTCGAGCAACCCCCGCTTCCCACCCCGACGACGGAGCCGGTCGTCGTCGCGTCGGCCCCGCCGCCGGCGACGGACTACGCGCTACGGACGGCCCTCGTCGGCCTCGGGTTCTTCGGCGCGAGCATGATCGCCAGTCAGTTCCCCTACGGCCGTTGGGTCGCCGCGCCGCTGGCCGTGATCGGCTTCATCATCGCCGGGCTGAGCCTCCTCGGATTGGAAAAGCTGCGGGCCGTCGGGTGGGCCGGCGTCGGGCTGAACGGGCTGGCGTTCCTGCTCGTCGTCGCGTTCCCGGCGTGGCTCGGCCTGTCCGGCTGGACGCCGGCCTCCGACCCGGAGACGGCCCCGAAGCCGGTGACGGCCGTAGGCCGCGACGGCAGCCTACCGAAGGCCGCGGACTGGGTGGACGCCGGCCAGGCCGTGTGGGAACAAGGCGACACGCGGGTCGCCGTCACGACCGTGTCGGTCGGTTCCCTCGACGCTACCGGGGGTGTCAAGCCGCCGGAGAAGAAGAAGGAACGGGCGCTGCGGATCGGGTTGAAGATCACGAACGTCGGCGTCGCGCGGGCGATCCCCTTCGCCGGGTGGTCCGTGCCGCCGGCCGCGGAGCCGAAGCTCACGACCGCGGGCGGCGTTGCCGTGAAGCCGCTCCCGTCGCCGGCGGAAAAGGCGATGGTCTACCCAGGCAAGTCGGTCGAAACCGTGTTGCTGTTCGTCCCGCCGGAGAAGCCGGACGACCTCCGGCTCGAACTCCCGGCCGAGGCGTTCGGCGGGACCGACCCGGTCCGCGTCACCATTCCCAAGGCCATGATCGGCGGACGCTAGAGAACCACCATGAAGAACCGTCACCCCCTCCCCCGGCGGGCGTTCACGCTGATCGAGCTGTTGGTCGTCATCGCCATCATCTCGACGCTCATCGGCCTACTCCTGCCGGCCGTGCAGAAGGCCCGCGAGGCGGCCGCCCGCATTTCGTGCGCGAACAACCTAAAGCAGCTCGGGCTGGCGATGCACAACTACGAGTCCACCCTCGGCCGGCTGCCGCCGACCCGCACCCGGATCGGCGGGCCGACGTGGGCCGTCCACGTCCTGCCGCAGATGGAACAGGACAACCTGTACCGCCAGTGGAACATGGGCCTGAGCTACTACCAGCAGAACTCCATCGCCCGGACGACGGCCGTGCGGAACTACTTCTGCCCGTCCCGGCGGACGGCGGCGGACAGCCACTTCGGGAGCGTGGCCGGGGACGTGCCGAGCGACCCGACGTGGGCCGGCACGACGCACCTGCCGGGGGCGCTGAGCGACTACGCCGTCGTCGTCGATCCCTACGGCACGGATTCGCCGACGGAGACCGGCCCCGGCAACCGCGGGGCGTTCCAGCTCGGCGTCGGGTTCCGCCTCATGGACTTCCCGGACGGGATGAGCAACACGTTCATGCTGGGAGAAAAGCACGTCCCGGAGGGGAAGGCCGGGTACGGGTGGTGGGACTGCTCGACGTACAACGGCGACTACTACCAGTGCTCCGGCCGGGCGGCGTCGCGGCTGTACGGGATCACGACGAACCCCCGCGACACCGGCTGGAAGTTCGGCAGCCGGCACTCGCAGGTCGTGCTGTTCTGCTTCGCCGACGGCCACGTCCAGAACATGCCGGAGATGACCGACCCGTTCATCCTGGAGCTGCTCAGCATGCGGAGCGACGGCCAGGTGGTCCCGGTCTACTGAGCCTCCCCGACTCCTCACGCGCCGGCCCGACGGTCCCCGTCGGGCCGGTCGGCGTTTCCCCCGGAATCGCCGCCCCGGACTGGTTCCGGTTCGGCGGGATGCCTAATCATTTCAGTACGGCCCGCGGCGGGGGTTCGCGGGCGGCCCGTTCCTTGAGGTAGATTCAATGCCGGTTCACGTTCAGAAGGAAGCGCCCGACTTCACGGCGACGGCCGTGGTCAACGAGGAGTTCAAGAGCGTCAAGCTCTCCGACTATAAGGGCAAGAGCTACGTCGTCCTGTTCTTCTACCCGCTCGACTTCACGTTCGTCTGCCCGACCGAGATCATCGCGTTCAGCGACCGGATCGAGGATTTCAAGAAGCGGGGGTGCGAGGTCGTCGGCGTGTCCGTGGACAGCGAGTTCAGCCACCTGGCGTGGATCAAGATGGCCCGCGCCGAGGGCGGCCTGGGCGAGCTGAAGTACCCGCTCGTCGCGGACCTGACGAAGAAGATCAGCCAGGACTACGGCGTGCTACTCGACGGCGGCGTCGCGCTGCGGGGGCTGTTCCTCATCGACAAGGCGGGGGTCATCCGCCACATCACGATCAACGACCTGCCGCTCGGCCGGAGCGTGGACGAGGCGATCCGGGTGCTGGACGCGCTGCAGTTCTTCGAAAAGAACGGCGAGGTCTGCCCGGCCGATTGGAAGCCGGGCAAGGCGACCATCAAGCCGGGGGTGAAGGAGTCGAAGGAATACTTCCAGAAGGCGGGGAAGTAGGCGAAGGCTGTTTTGTAGGGCGGGTCAAGGCTCTGCGCCGACCCGCCGGGGTTACTGTCACCGACGGCGGGTCGGAGCAGAGCCTTGACCCGCCCTACAAGGGTTCCGGTTGTACCGGCCGCGCGACCCGCGCCGCCGGAACTTCCGGCTCACGTCCGATTACTTCCCCAATTCGCCCGGTCTAAGATAACCGCATCTCTCCGCGATCAACCCCGTCGAGATCATCCCCATGCCGTGCCGAAGCTGGTCCGCGCTCGCGCTCGTCTTCTCGCTCGTCTTTCCCTCATTCGCCGAAGAGCCGAAATCGCCGCCGGAGTTCGCCGCGGTGAAGTACCGGCTGGTCGGCCCCTACGCCGGCGGGCGGGTCAGCCGGGCGTGCGGCGTGCCGGGCGACCCGCTGACGTACTACGCCGCGACCGCGTCCGGCGGCGTGTGGAAGTCCGCCGACGGCGGGCTGAGCTGGAAGCCGATCTTCGACGACCAGCCGACTGCCAGCATCGGCAGCATCGCCGTCGCCGCGAGCGACCCGAACGTCGTGTACGTCGGGACCGGCGAGGCGAACATCCGCGGCAACGTGTCGCCGGGGGCCGGCTTGTTCAAGAGCGACGACGCCGGCAAGACGTGGAAGCACGTCTGGAAGCAGGTCGGGCAGATCGGCGCGGTTACTGTCCACCCAACGAACGCGGACGTGTGTTTCGCCGCCGTCCTCGGCCACGCCTTCGGCCCGAACCCGGAGCGCGGCGTCTACCGCACGAAGAACGGCGGCAAGACGTGGGAGCGGGTGCTGTTCAAGAACGACGAGACCGGCTGCTCGGACGTGGCCATCGACCCGAACAACCCGCGGGTGGTCTTCGCCGGCTTCTGGCAGACGCGGCGGCGGCCGTGGGAGATGACCAGCGGCGGCCCCGGCAGCGACCTGTACGTGTCTCGCGACGGCGGTGACACTTGGGTGTCACTCAAGAACGCGGTGACGAAGGACGGGAAGAAGAACGGCCTGCCGAGCGGCCTCTGGGGCAAGGTCGGGGTCGCCGTCGCGCCGTCGGTCTCCTCGCGGGTGTACGCGCTGGTCGAAGCGGAGAAGGGCGGCCTCTTCCGGTCCGACGACGGCGGCGAGACGTGGAGTCTGAGCAGCGACGACCGCACCCTCCGCCAGCGGGCGTGGTACTACAGCACGCTCACCGTCCACCCCACGAACGCGGACGTGCTGTTCGCCCCGAACGTGCCGCTGCTCAAGAGCATCAACGGCGGCAGCTCCTTCAAGCCGGTCCGCGGGCCGCACCACGGCGACCACCACGACCTGTGGATCGACCCGAAGAACCCGAGCCGGATGATCTGCGCCAACGACGGCGGCGTGGACATCTCGACCGACGGCGGGAAGACGTGGTTCGCCCCGCCGCTGCCGATCACGCAGTTCTACCACGTCCACGCGGACAACGCCGTGCCGTACCGCGTCATGGGGTGCATGCAGGACCTCGGCAGCGCGAGCGGGCCGAGCAACAGCCTGAAGGGCGGCATCGGACTCGGCGACTGGCACTCCGTCGGCGGCGGCGAGGCCGGGCACTGCGTCACCGACCCGAAAGACCCGAACGTCGTGTACGCCGGCGAGTACGGCGGCATCATGACGAGGTACGACCACCGCACGCGGCAGGCCCGCAACATCACCGTCAACCAGTGGAACCCCAGCGGCATCGACCCGGCGAAGCACAAGTACCGGTTCCAGTGGACCGCCCCGATTCTCGTGTCGCAGCACACCGGCGCGGTCTACCACGCCGGGAACTTCCTGTTCCGCACCACGGACAACGGCGCGACGTGGGAGAAGGTGTCGCCGGACCTGACCCGCGACGACAAGCAGAAGCAGCAGTGGAGCGGCGGGCCGATCACCGGCGACAACACCGGGGCGGAAACGTACTGCACGATCTTCGCGCTCGCCGAGTCGCCGAAGGAGAAGGGCCTGATGTGGGCCGGCAGCGACGACGGCCGCGTGCATCTGACTCGCGACGACTGCAAGACCTGGACGGACGTGACGAAGAACGTGCCGGAACTGCCGGACTGGGGGACGGTGACGTGCATCGAGGCGTCGCCGCACGACGCGGGCACGGCGTTCCTCGTCGTGGACAACCACCGCATGGACGACTACCGGCCGCACGTCTGGAAGACGACCGATTTTGGCGCGACGTGGGCGAAGATCGCGGACGGGCTGGACCCCGGCACGCACGCGAAGGCCGTCCGCGAAGACCCGACGAAGAAGGGCCAGCTCTACCTCGGCACGGAGCGCGGTGTCATGCTCTCGACCGACGCCGGCAAGTCGTGGCGGCCGCTGCAACTGAACCTGCCGACCGTGCCTGTCCACGACTTGCAGGTGAAGGGCGACGACCTCGTCGTCGGCACGCACGGCCGCAGCATCTGGATTCTCGACGACCTCGCCGCCGTCCGCGGCTGGTCCGATTCGCTGAAGGAGAAGCCGGTCCACCTGTACGCCGCGACGACTTCGACGAAGTGGGCCGGCGGCGGCGGGAACGTGTCGAGCCACCTCCGCGGCAGCACGGCCCGCGACCCGGAGTCCGGCGCGGCCGTCTGGTTCCACTTCGCAAAGGAGCCGAAGGGCGAGGTCAAGCTCGAAGTGCTGAACGCCGACGGGAAGCTGGTCGCGAAGGCGAGCGGCAAGGCGGACGCGGACGAGAAGGACGACGACGACGAGGACGGGCAGGAGAAGAAGGACCGCAAGCTGCCGGTGAAGGCGGGGCTGAACAAGTTCGTGTGGGACTTCACGCACGACGGGGCGGCGACCATCCCCGGCGCGAAGGTGGACGCCGGCAACCCCGGCATGGGCGTCCCCGTGTCGCCGGGGAAGTTCACGGTGAAGCTGACCGTCGGCGGCGAGACGCAGACGACGACCGTGGAGGTGAAGCCCGACCCGCGGCTCGACGCGAAGCTGTTCACGACGGATCAGGAGACGCTCGCGCTGAAGGTCCGTGACCGGATCGACGCGCTGACGGAGGCGGTGCTGCGGATTCGCGTACTTCAGAAGCAGATCACTCTCCGCAAGGAGTTGCTGAAGGACAACGCGGCCGCCAAGGACCTGTTGAAGGCCGAGGCCGAGTATGCGAAGAGGCTGACGGCCGTGGAGGAGAAGCTGCACAACCCGAAGGCGAAGATCGTGTACGACATCTTCGCCGCCCGCGGCGGGGCGATGCTGTACTCGCAGTTGACGTGGCTGCTCGGCAACGTGACCGACGGCGACGGCCCGCCGACGAAGGCCCAGCGGGAGCTGGCCGACGAGTTGGGGAAGCAGTTGGCGGCGCACCTGTCGGAGTTCGAAGGGCTGACGACGGCCGAGTTCAAGAAGCTGGCCGAGGCGGCGAAGAAGGCCGACGTGCCGGAGTTGTACCTTCCGCCGGCGAAGAAGAAGGCCGACGGGCTGGACGTGCGGAAGTGAGGTTTCATCTATATAGCCGCCGGCTTGCCGGCGGGGTTTAGGGGTCGCAAAACCCCGCCGGCAAGCCGGCGGCTATATAACGTTGGCCACTCAATCCCGCGGCAACCGGACGACGAACGGTAAATCCGTCGCGTAGAACCTCGCCCGCACGGCCTTCGGCAGCTTGTTGTCCTGCAAGTCCAGGTAGCGGAGGCCCGGCAGCGCCCCGGCTTTCAGGAACCCCTCGGCCGCCTTCGTCACGCCGTTGTTCTCCAGGTTCAGCGACCGCAGATTGCCCAGGTGCGGCGACGCGAGCAGCACCTTCACCCCGGCGTCGCCGATCTTGCAGTCGCACAGCCCGAGCCGCGACAGGCTCGCGAACGCCGGGTTCGCGGCCAGCGCTTTCGCGCCGGACGGGCCGACGGGCCAATTCATCAGGTCGAGCGCCCGCAGCCCCGGCAGTTCGACCTTCGCTAAGAACTCGGCCACGTCCGCCTCGGTCGCCCGCCGCTTCAGGTACGACCCCAAGTGCAGCGTCGTCAGGTTCGGGAACCGCGTGCCGAACGCGAGCAGGCCCTTCTTGCCGAAGGCGTTGTCGCCGAGGTACAGCCTGCGGATCGTGACGGCGACGGGATGAGTCGCGAGGGCGAGGACGCCCTTGTCACCGATCTGATGCGAGCTGACGTCGAGGGACAACAGTTGCTCGAACCACGGGCAACGCGAGAGCTGCGCGAACTCGGCGTTCTTCATGCCCCCGCGTGACCCGTCGAGCACCCGGAGGTGCGGGAGCTTGGCCTTCGCGTAGGCACCGAGGGCGTGGGCATCGGGCGCGAGACTGCCGATCAGTCGGCCGAGCGCCGGGAACGCCCGCCCCGTCAACCCGGACCGCGCGAGGTGCTCGCCTTGGGGCAGTTCCAGGGTGTGTAGGTGCGGCAACTTGGCGAGGCCGTCGAGAAGCGGTTTCGACTCCTTGAACGACAGCCAGTTGCTCTCGTAGTGGCGGAGGCGTTGGAACAAGGGACCGGCAACGAGCCGCCGTACGTCGGCGGCCGTCCCGCCGAAGCCCTGGAGGAAGAGTCGCCGGACGCCCGCCAGCGCGTCCGCCTGCGCCAACAACTTGAGCGACCTAGCGGGCACACCCCCGTGCAGTCGGAACTGTCGAAGGTTGCGGGTTGCCGTGCCGCTCGCAAGGGCGTCGAACACCGCCTCGTGGTCGTCACGCGACAGGTAACTAAAGCCCAGCGTCAGCCCGGTAAACTCCTGAAAGGCGGGATGATTCAACAAGTCGCCCAACAGGCCGGAGGGCAGGTTACCCACGCTCAGGGCGCGGAGGGTGGTGGCGGCCACGAGCTTCGGTAGGTGTTTCAGAAAGACGGCGAACTCCTCGGGCGTCGGGATCGGTGGCCCCGGCCGGCCGAGCGGCGTCGTGTGGTCGACCAGGTATGGGAAGCCACGCTCGAACCGGCCGCGGGCGACTTCGGAACCGGTGTAGGCGCTGGCGGTGAAGTGCGTCTGCTCGTCCAGCTCCTTCGGAACGTCGGGGAAGCCGACGTAGCCCGCCTGCAAGATTTCGCACAGCTCGGTCTGCCGCTCGGTCAGGTCGATCCACTCCTCGTCCGCGGGCGACACCTCGTGCAGCCGGCACTGGATGCGGATGAACTCGGCCCGCACGTCGTCGCCGTGCTCGTCCAGCCAGTCGGCGTACACCAGCCGCGGCACGTCCGAGTGCGCGTCCGCGATCACGGCCGCCTCCAGCGCGGGGTTCGACTGGAACGGCATTACTTCGCGTCCAGGAGTTTGAGCTGGTCGTCCGGCACGCGGACCGGTACGCCGTCGTCGAGCGCCTCCGCCCCACGCTGCACCACCCACTGGCCCGGCGACAGCCCGGCCTTCACCTCGACCCAGCCCGGCGACCGCGCCCCCGGCTCGATCCGGCGGGACTTCGCCACCCACTCGGCCTGGCCGTCCTTGCCCGGCCGCTTCTCGACGACGAACACGAGGAACCCGCGTTCCGTCGCCCGGACCGACTCTTCGGGAACCACGACGGCGTCCGGCGTGCTCTCGTAGGGGAACCGGATGCGGGCGGTGAAGCCGGGCTTGAGCGCCGCGAAGTGCGGGTCGGTCCCGTCGATGCGGGCCTTGCACTCGAACATGTGCGTCGTCGGGTCGGCGACCGTGCTCATGTAGAAGATTTGCCCGCGGAACGTCCGCCGCGGCAGCGACGGCACGCTGAACTCCGGGTCGTACCCGCTCGGCACTTGGTTCGCCTCGACGAGCAGCCGCGACGCGACGCCGCCCCACCCGCCGTCGGCCCCGGCGAGCGCGGCGGCGATGCTTCTCGCCGCGACGACCTTCGGCCGCTGCTCCATCCGGTCGCGGATGAGCGGGGCGACCGACTCCGGCACGAACCCGACGACGCGGATCTCGCTCAGGTCGGCGATCGTGCCGATGACGGTCTCCTCCTTCACGTAGCTGCCGGGGGTGATCTTCTTCTGGTTCATCTGCCCGCGGTACGGGGCCGGCACGGACGACCGGTTGAGGTTGTGCTTCGCGAGCTTGAGGTTCGACTTCGCGACGAAGAACTGGGCCTCGGCTTGTTTCATCATCTCGTCCGTCTGCCGCCGCTCGGCCTCGGAGAACCCGCCGCCCTTCGACCGGTCGGACACGTCCTTGGCGCGGTCGTAGTTCGCCTTCGCCGCGGCCTCGGACGACACGGCCGCGTCGTAGGCGGTCGTGTACTTCTCCTGGTCGATCTTCACCAGCGGCGTCTTGCTCGCCGGGGCGACCACGTCGCCTTCCTCGAACAGGACCGCGTCCACGACGCCGGACACGCCGGCGGCGATCTCCGTCGTCTGCTTCGCCTCCAGCGCGCCGACCTGCTCGACGGTGGCGACGATGATCTTCTGCTGCGTGCGGGTCAGCTCGACCGGGCGGCGGAGGTTGACCTTCGACACCGGCGTCTGGTTGCCGACGGTCGCTGTGGGCAGCCCCTTCTTGCCGCACCCGAGGGCGACGGCGAACAGCAGCGCGAGCGCGATCGGACGCATGGGGGCACTCCGGGATAAACACTTGAACAGGCCGGGCGGGCGGGTATGCTTGGGGTCGGAGTTGATCTTACAGGAGAACGCGATGCAGGGGAAACGTCCGGTGCTGGCGTACCACCTGATCGTGAGCGCGTACGGGTTCTGGCTGCCGAACGACCCGCGGGGGTCGTGGTCGGAGGTCGTGCGGAACCCGGACCTGCACGAGTTCGGACCCGCGACCAAGGTGACGACGCACCGGTCGGTCGCCCGCGTGCCGCACGACCGCAAGCGGCGGCTGGCGGCGAAGAAGAAGTTGAAGTACCCGCCCGTGTTGTTCAACGGCGTGCAGGCCCGCGCGATCATGCGGGGCGTCGGCGTGTACGTCGAGAAGTCGAACGCGACGATGTGGGCCGCGTCCGTGATGCCGGACCACTTCCACCTCGTGGTGGCGCGGCATACTTACGACATCGAGTACGTGGCGAACTTGCTGAAGGGGGACGCGACGAAGCAGCTCGTCGGCGAGTGCGTCCACCCGTTCTTGAAGCACCAGGAAGAAGACGGGACCGTTCCGTGTTGCTTCGGGCGGAAGTGGTGGGTGGTGTACCTGTTCGACGAGGAGGCGATCCTACGGACGATCCGGTACGTCGAGAACAACCCGATCGGCGCCGGGTTCAAACCGCAGGCGTGGCCGTTCGTCGTGCCGTACCCGACGCGACGACCCGTTTAGCGTGCGACCCGACGGGTCGCACGCTAAACGGGCGCGGCTTCGGTTTCCGCTTTTTGAATCTGCTCCTCGAGCGCCGGCGACACCTTCTTCGTCCCCTTGCACTTCGGGTACTTCAAGCACCCCAGGAAGTACCGGCCGCCGAACCGCGACTTCTGCAACCGCATCGGCCCCTCGCACTCGGGGCACGTGTCCGCGATCTCGACCTTCGGCATCTCCTTCTTCGGCGGCGGGGCCGGAATCTGGTCCTTGAGCTGTTCCTTCAACTCGGCCGTCAGCGCCTTCGCGTTGCGGCACTTCGGGTAGGCCGTACACGCCAGGAACGGGCCGCGGGGGCCGCGCTTGATCGTCATCGGGGACTGACACTTGTCGCACTTGATGCCGGTGTCCACCGGCTTCGCCGGCGTGCCGTCCGGCCCCACGTCCACGATGTTCTTGCACTTCGGGTAGGCCGTGCAGCCGAAGAACGGCCCGCGGCTGCCCTCCCGCTTCACCATCGGCGAGCCGCACTTCTCGCACTTGTACTCCGTCTCGATCGCCGACAGCACCGGCACGCCGTCCGGGCCGAAGTTCATCGTCGTCTTGCACTCCGGGTAGCCGGAGCAGCCGAGGAACGGGCCGGTCTTGCCGACCCGCTTCAGCATGAACTTGCCGCACTTCGGGCACGGGATGTCCGTCACCTCCGGCTCGACGACGCCGACGATGTACCGGCACGGGTTCGTCTCGTCCGCGTAGCCGCTGCACCCGACGAACGGCTTCTTCGTCTTGCGGCTGATGAGTTCCAACAGCGGCCGGCCGCACTTCGGGCACTTCTCGCCCGTCTCGATCCCGCCGCGGCGCTGCGGCATCTCGCCCTTCGCCGTTTCGAGTTCCTTCGCGAAGCTGCCCCAGAACTCGTTCAGCACGTCCTCGTACTGGAACTTGCGGGTTTCGATGTCATCGAGTTCTTCCTCGAAGTGGCTCGTGAACTTGTAGTCCATGATCTTCGGGAAGTGCGCTTTCAGCAGTTCCGTGACGACCTTGCCGAGGCCGGTCGCGAAGAACCGGCGGTCCTTCACGGTCACGTACCCGCGGTCCTGGATCGTCTGGATGATGCTCGCGTACGTGCTCGGCCGGCCGATGCCCTCCTCTTCCAACTCTCGCACCAGGGACCCGTCGTTGAACCGCGGCGGCGGCTGCGTGAAGTGCTGCGTGCCGAACAGGTCGAGCTTCGTTAGCGGTTGCTTTTCCGCGAGCGGCGGCAGCTCCGTGTCCTCCCGCTTGCCCGGCGGAAGCACCTTCAAGAAGCCGTCGAACTTCAGGATGCGCCCCGTGGTGCGGAACAGCCCCGGCCCGGCCGCGATGTCCACCTTCGTTACGGCGAAGATCGCCGAAGTCATCTGGCTGGCGACGAACCGGTTGTAGATGAGCGTGTACAGCCGCAACTGGTCGCCGGCGAGGCCGAGCGACTGCGCCCGCTGCGGGGTCATGCCCACGTCCGTCGGCCGGACGCACTCGTGCGCCTCTTGGGCCGACTTGCCGGTCTTGTAGAAGTTCGGCTTCTCGGGCAGATACCGGGGGCCGAACTTCTCCTGGATGTGCCCCCGGACGGCGTTGAGCGCGTCGCCGGAGATGCGGGTGCTGTCCGTCCGCATGTACGTGATGAGCGCGGTCGGCCCGAGGCCGGACAGCTCCACCCCTTCGTAGAGGCGCTGGGCCGTGTCCATCGTCCGCTTCGCGGTAAATCGCAGCCGCTGGTTCGCGTCCTGCTGCATCGTGCTGGTCGTGAACGGGGCCTTCGGCTTCTGCTGCTGGTCCTTCTGCTCGACCTTCGTGACGACGAACGGCTTGCCGGCCAGTTCCTTCAGCACGGCGTCGATGTCCGCCTCGGACTTCAGCGCGGCGTCGGCGTCGTTCCACTTCGCGAGTTCCGCCAGGAACGCCCCGACCGGCGGCGCGGGGATGCCGGACTTCTCTTCCTCTTCCTCATGGTGTTCCGCCTCCGCACCCTCCGCCGGCTTCGCGTCCGGGGCCGGTTCCGGCTTCTCGACCTTCTTCTTCGCGAAAATCTTGCTCTTGGCCGGGTTCGCCTTCCACGTCACGCCGCTGCCGTCCGGCGTCAGCAGCGCCGTCAGCTTCCAGTACTCCTCGCTCTTGAACGCCTCAATCTCCAGTTCCCGCTCGACGATCAGCCGCACGGCCACGGACTGCACGCGGCCGGCGCTCAGGCCGTACTGCACCTTCTCGCCCAGCAGGTTCGAGAGCGGGAACCCGACGACCCGGTCCATCGCCCGCCGCGCTTCCTGCGCCTTCACGCGATCCATGTTGATCGCTTCCGGGTGGGCCAGCGCGTTCTGGATGGCCGACTTCGTGATCTCCTGGAACGTGATCCGGTACGTCGTCGCCGGGTCGAGTTGCAACTCGTCGGCGATGTGCCACGCGATCGCCTCCCCCTCGCGGTCGGGGTCGCTCGCCAGCAGGACGCGGTTCGCCTTCGACGCGGCCGCCTGCAACTCGTCGAGGATTTCGCGCTGCGTGCGGCGGCCGCGGCGGACCTTGTTCTTGCTGCCCGCGTCCACGACGTACCGCAGCTTCCAGCCGTCCGAGATGTTGATGCCCTGCACTTCCTCGTCCTTCACGCCCTTCTTGTTGGTGGCGAGGTCGCGGACGTGGCCGTAGCTGGCGAGCACCTTGTAGTTGCTGCCGAGGTACTTGTTGATCGTCTTCGCCTTCGCCGGCGACTCGACGATGACGAGGTCGTACTTCCGCCCGCCGCCGGTCGCGGGGGGCGTGCCGTTCGCGGCGGCCGCCTTCGTGCGGGTCCGCCGCGCGGCCGCCGGCTCCACGCCCGTCGGCACTTGCGCACTCTCGACCGCGGCCTTCTTCGTCGGCTTCTTGACGGGGGCCTTCTTGGCGGTCGGCTTCTTCTCGGCCGCGGGCTTCTTGCGGGGGGTAGGCACCGGCGTCACTCCGTATCTTGCTGTTGTTACGACCCGCGCATTTCGTACAATCGTAGGTCCAGGGCAAAGGAAAAACTCCCTCACCTGTAGTACAGCGATATACACGCCGTCAAGCCGGTAGCCAACAACACGGCCCGGCCCCGCGGTCGTAACTTGAGGCACGGCAATGGCCTACAATCCCTTCGATTTCTTCCGCCGGAACCAAAAGACGGCGTTCGCGGCCCTGACGATCTTCGTGATGTTCACCTTCGTCCTGTCGTTCGGGCAGGGCGACTTCTTCCAGTGGATCCCCGGCTGGCTCGGCAGCTTCAAGAACCGCGGCAAGGAAGTCCTGGCCGTGGTGGACGGCCGCAAGGTGTACGACGCCGACCTCGCCCAGATCGAGGACAACCGCACGCTCGCGAACCAGTTCATGGTCGAGATGCACGGCCGCATCTCGCAGCAGCTCGACGAGTACCTCCGGGAGAACGTCAAGACCGCCGGCAAGGCCGCGCAGGACGCGCTGCAAGACTTCCTCCGCGTGCGGCCCAACTACCTCGACATGCGGCTCATCCAGCTCTACCAGCAAAACAACATTCCGCTGTCGCAGAACACGATCCAGGAGATGCAGCAGACCAACCGGCAGCGGGTGCAGATGCAGATCCGCGGGCTGATGGGCGCGCCGACCGCGAGTTCGGCCGACCAGGACCTGGCGAAGGCGGCGACCGACCTGATGCGGCTGGACGAACTCGGCGACCTCATCACGCGGGTCGGGTACTTCTACGAGGTCGGCGGCAGCCGCGGCCGCGCCGCCACGAACGAGGACCGGCTGGAGTTCGACCTGTGGCTCCGCAAGGCGGACAAGCTCGGCATCGGCATCCGGCCGGACGACGCCCCGGCGATGGTGAAGGAGGAGTTCGGCAACCAGCTCACGGCCGAGTTGTGGAACGCCGTCGAGAAGGGGTTCGGCGCGAAGACGAACTTCAGCCGGGCCAAGCTGCTGGCCGCCCTGGCCGACGAGTTCAAGGTCCGCACCGCGTTCCGGATCGTGATGGGCCAGGGGCCGCCGGCGGCCCCGGCGTACGACGTGTTCAAGTTCTACAAGGAGCAGACGGACGCCGCGACGTACGCGCTCATGAGTGTGCCGGCGGAAAACTTCCTGGACAAGGTGACGGCGCAGCCGACCGAGGCCGAGCTGCGGGAGCTGTTCGACAAGTACAAGAACGTCGAGCCGGACCCGATGAAGGAGACCCCCGGCTTCCGGGAGCCGCGGAAGTTGAAGCTCGGGTGGCTGGAGGTGACCGGGACCGAGCCGTACTTCAAGAAGCTCGGCGAGGACGCGTTCAAGCTGAACGAGGCCGGCGTCCGGCTGGCGGCGTTGAACTTCGGGGCGATGTCGCCGTTCACGGCCCCGGTCGCGCTGACGTTCCCGGACCCGCAGTTGCAGGCCGCCTACGCCGGGTATCGGGACCGGTTCGAGTTCCAGCTCACCAACCAGTGGGAGTCGCCGAGCGACCCGCGGATGCTGGACAACAGCATCGTCCGGCCGCAGGTCGTGGCGGCCGGGCTGGCCACGCTCGTCGGGTCGCACCTGACGAACGGCACCCCGGCGTCCGTGTTCGTGATGATGAAGGAACGGGCGATGCAGTTCGAGCGGAACGACCGCGCCCGCGTGCTGGCGATCCTCCTATCGCCGGGGACGGCGGCCGGGTCGAACGCCCTCGGCGACGTGCTGGCCGCCGGGGCGGCGATGCCGAAGCCGCTGCCGCTGCCGGTCGTCCGGGACGAGTTGCTCGCCGACGTGAAGAAGAACGTGACGCGGACGCAGGCCGAGAAGGACCTGGCGGCGTTCACGACCGAACTTACCCGGCTCGGGGCGAAGAAGGACAAGTCGGACGCGCGTAGCTACGTGGACAAGTACGTGGCCGAGCGGGGCCTGAAGGCCGGCGGCTCGACCGCGTTCCACGACCAGTACTCGATGGGCGACGACCCAGGCCTCGCCGTGCTGGCCGAGAAGAAGGAGCGGGGCCACGGGCTGAGCGACGTGCCGATCCCGTTCGGCCCGCGGTTCTTCCAGGGCGCGTCCCGCGACGGTCGCAACGCGCTGAGCTTCTACGACCCGCAGCCGTACCCGGACGCGAACGCGATGACCGGCGCGCCGGTGTCGCTGCGGGACGGCGAGCCGACGTACCTGGTGTGGCGGACGGACGTTGAGGAGGCGAAGACGCCCCGCGAGTTCAAGGACGCGCGGGCGAAGGTCGAGGCCGCGTGGCGGCGGGCGAAGGCCCGCGAGTTGGCCAAGCAGGCGGCCGAGGCGCTGAAGGCGCGGATCGACGAGCGGGTCAAGGCCGAGGGCGCGGAGAACCAGATGACGAAGCTCAGCATGATCGCGCGGGACGCCCACGCCAAGTTCGAGCAGGAGAAGTACGGCAACGACCCCGCGGCGATGGGGCGGTCCCGGTATTTCATCATCGACAAGGTCGCCCCGATCCGGCTGGAGCGGCCGTCCCCGTTCGACGTGCAGGCCCGCAGCGAGCAGGCCGTGCCGTTCGGGTTGCAGCACCTCTTGAAGAAGGATTTGCTGTACCCGACCGAGAAGATGATGACGGACCTGCTGGAGGCGAAGGACAAGCCGCTCGGCACGACGCTGCTGGAGGCGAACCGGCCGAACGACATCTACTACGTGACGATGCTGCTGGACCGCGACCGGTCGGACCTGGAGATCTTCCGGGCGAAGAACATCCTGGACGGGATGGCCCCGTCCCAGATGTCGAACGCGATCCGCGGCGAGAACCAGCGGGAGGCGTTCCGCAAGCAGCGGGAAACGGTGCTGGCGCTGTTGAAGGCCGAGTTCAAGGTCACGAACGAGAGTGAGAAGCTGAAGGAGAAGGCCGGCGGGTCCGGCGAGTGACGTTCCCGGCGAGCCGAACGCCGTAAGGCGTCGGGTGAGTGTACTACACTCACCCGACGCCTTACGGCGTTCGGCTCGCCGGGCGTTTCAGCCCCTACTCCGCGATCGTCTTCACGACCCGGCACGGGTTCCCGACGGCGACGACGCCGTCGGGGATGTCCTTCGTCACGACGCTGCCCGCGCCGATGACCGTCCGCGACCCGATCGTCACGCCGGGGCAGATGATCGTGCCGCCGCCGACCCACACGTCCGACCCGATGACCACCGGCTTGCCGAACTCCTGCGTCCGCCGCAGGGCCGCGTTCAGCGGGTGCGTGGCCGCGTAGATTTGCACCGCCGGGCCGAAGAACGCGAAGTCGCCGATCGTCACCTCGCACACGTCCAGGATGACGCAGTTGAAGTTGAAGTAGACCCGCTCGCCGAGCCGGACGTTCGACCCGTAGTCGCAAAAGAACGGGGGTTGCAGCCAGACGGTGTCGCCGCCGCGGGCGAACAGCTGCGTCGTGATCTCCCGGCGGCGGTCCTGCTCCCGCTCGCGGGTGGCGTTGAAGTCCCAGCACAGGTCGCGGGCACGTTCGCGGGCCTGCACCAACTCCGGGTCGAGCGCGTCGTACAGTTCCCCGGCGATCATCTTCTCGCGTTCGGTCCGCATCGGCTCCTCCCCTTCTACGAAACGATGGCCGGTTTTGTGGAACCCTGAGCGGAAGCGACGGGGTGTGGGTCAGTGTCCTTCACCCCGTCGCTTCCGCTCAGGGTTCCACAAGACAGTCGCGATTGTGACCGCCACGCTACGGCCATGACGGTCGGAAGCGTTCAACCGACCTCCCCAACCACCCCTCCCACGAGTACGCTCAACTCTCCCATGCAACTGCCATACTTCGAGCGGTTCTACGGCGTCGATTTCAGCGGCGCGAGGAAGGCCGGCGACAACATCTGGGTCGCCGAACTCATCCCCGCGCGCCACCGGTTCAAATTGACCGACCTCCGATCGATAGCCGCGTACTGTGGCACGGCCGACCGCGAGCCGGCGCTGCGGTACCTCGTCGAACTCGTGCGATCCTCGGACGCCGCCCTGTGGGGGTTCGACTTCCCGTTCGGGCTGCCGGTCGAGTTGTTCCCCCGCGGGACGCCGTGGGCCGACCAGTTCGCGTTCCTCGCCGCGTGGGAGGAGGACGCCTACGGGTGCGGCCTCGAGTGCGTCCGCCGCGCCACGAAGCTCGTCCGCCGCAAGCACATTCTGCGGGCGTCGGACGCGGAGGCCCGCACGCCGTTCGACACGTTCCACTACCGCATCATCTTCCAGACGTTCTTCGGGATGCGGGATGTCGTGAACCCCCTCCGCCGCTCGCCGGGGACGGCCGTGCTGCCGTTCCAGTACCGGAAGCTGTCGCGGGCGCGGCGGGTCGTCGTCGAGTGCTGCCCCGGCTCCGTGCTGAAGCGGGTGCGGGTGCCGCACCAGAACTACAAGCAGCCGGCCGGCGGGCCGCTCACGCCGCTCCGCCGACGGACGCGGCACGCCATCCTCGACTGGCTACGGGGCGGGGTAGACATCGCGCCGGCGTTCCAACGGATCATGATGCGGAACCCCGGCGGGGACGCGCTGGACGCGGTGATCGCGGCCGTCGGCGCGGCGCGGGCGGTGGCCGCCGCCGACCACCGGGCCATCGCCCGCCACCCCCGCTACCGGCACGAGGGCCACTTGTACGTGTGACCCCTGGGACCGCGGGCGTCCCGCCCGCCACGGCCCCCGCCGCGCAAGACAGGTTCCAGAAGCCGGGAAGGTGGGCGGGCGGGACGCCCGCGGTCCCAGGGAAGAATCACCCCTCCGGCCGGAACCGCTCCTCGGCCCACGGGTCGCCGCGCATGTGGTAGCCGCCGTTCTCCCACCGCTCCCAGAAGCCGGGGCGATCCTCGGTCATGAACTCCACGCCCCGCACCCACTTCGCGCTCTTCCAGGCGTACAGCTTCGGCACGACCAGCCGGACCGGGTAGCCGTGGTCCGGCGTCAGGTCCTGGGCGTCGTGCTTCAACGCGAACAGGCAGTCGTCGCCGAAGAAGTCGGCGATCGGCAGGTTCGTCGAGAACCCGTACTCGCAGTGGACCATCACGAACTTGGCTTCCGGCGACACGGTGACGTGCTTGAGCAGCTCCCGCGTGGCGACGCCCTCCCACAGGTTGTCGAGCTTGCTCCATCGCGTGACGCAGTGCATGTCCGCGTGGACTCGCACCCGCGGCAGCTTCGCGAACTCGTCCCAGGTGAACCGCGCCAGCGGCGACACGAGCGGGGCCGGGAAGATTGTGAAGTCCCAGGCCGCCGGGTCGAACGGCGGGACCTCGCCGGCGTGGAGGATCGGCCACTTGACCGTCCGCACCTGCCGCGGCGGGATGCGCTCCTCCCGCGTGGTGTCGGCCGAGGCTATCACGTCGTCGGTCATCGTCCTGACTCCGAGGAAAGGCAGGTCCGTCGGTTCTATTCTAACGGAGGGACATAGTAGTAGGCACACTCCGTGTGCCGTCCGCGGAATCGAGTCTTCGAGATTCCGCGAAACCTGCCCGCCCGCAAAAGCTTCCGCGAATTCTCGAAGACACGAATTCGCGAAGACGGCACACGGAGTGTGCCTACTACTCTGGTGAACCATGCCGACCGTCCGCCAGTTGCCGCCGCTCACCGCCCCCGGCCCGGAGCAGATGGCCCGCGACGAGGCGATGCTTCACGCCGCGGCCGACGGCGGCGTCGCGTCGTTCCGATTCTACCACTGGTCGGAGGCGACGCTCAGCCTTGGGTACTTCCAGTCGAAAATGGCCGTGGACCGCGACCTGCCGTGGGTGCGGCGGGCGTCCGGCGGGGCGGCCATCCTGCACCACACCCCGCACGAGGTCACGTACTCGCTGGCGCTACCGGCCGCGGCCGCGACGATCCCGGCCGGCGACTCGTGGATTTGCCGCGTGCATCACGTCCTCCGCGACTGGCTGAAGACGCAGGGCGTGAACGCACACGCCGTCGTCTGCGGCGAGGAGAAGAAGCTCGACGACTTCCTTTGCTTCCTTCACCACACGCCCGGCGACCTGTTGGTGAACGGGGCGAAGGTCGTCGGCAGCGCGCAGCGGAAGCTCCGCGGCGCATTGTTGCAGCACGGCACGATCCTGCTCTCGCAGAGCCGCCACGGGCCGGAATTGCCGGGCGTCGCGGAGCTGTCCGGGCGGGTCGTGCCGGTCGTCGATTTGATGCCCGGCTTCCGCGACGGGTTACGGGACGCGTTCGGGTGGCAGTTTCAGGCCGGCGACTGGACGGCGGACGAGGTGGCGCTCGCGAAGCGGATCGAGGCGGAGAAGTACCGGTCGCCCGAGTGGAACGACCGGCGGTAGGGGTCAGCGGGCCTTCGCCAGGACGACCATCGCCGGCTTCCCGCCGGGGCCGAGCGTGCAGAGCTGGTCGAACCCGAACGCCTGGACCACCTTCACCAGCGCCTCCGCCTCCGGGCGGGAGCCGGCCGGGAACAGCAGTTGGTTGTTCGCGGTCGCCACGTACCACTTCTGGTTCGCTTCTTGCACCCGCAGCCCGTTCGGGTCGAACCGCGGGCCGAGCGTGTGCAGCGGCAGGTTCCGCGGGGCCTGGCCGTTCGACAGGTAGAACGTGACGCCGGCCGTGCCGAACTTGCAGAACTCCGTAAGCCGGGCGTCGCGGACGACCCGCACGGCGTCGCGGGCGGTGTAGTCGTCCATCCCGAACCGCGCGAGCACCTCCCGGCCGCTGGCGAGGACGATCTCGCCGCCCTCCGTCCGGGCCTCGACCTTCCGCGGGTCGATCTTCGTCATCTCGCCGGCGTACTCGGCCTTCGCCGGGTCCACGAACTTCCGCTCCCCGAGCGGCCCGACCGCCGGGAGCGGGATGCCGGTACGGGTCATCGCGTCGGCTTGCATCTTGAACGTCACGTTGGCCGGGAGGCTCACCGGCGGCGGGGCGGGCTTCGGGTCGCCGGGGCGGTTGAACGCGGACGCCCGCGCGACGGCCAGGGCCAGTTCCTCGTCCTGCCGGGTGAAGAATGTCATCACGGCGTCCTTCCGGCCGACCGTGCCGATGCGGTTGAACCCGTACTTCCGCGCGACGGCGAGCGCCTGCTCCGCGTCCTGCCGGTGGAGGCCGAAGTTGAGGAACAGGTTGCCGGCGTCCCGCAGGCACCACATGCCGCGGACCCGCTCGACCTTCAGCGTCTTCGGGTCCATCGCGACGAACGTGCGGGCGAACCCGGCCACCTGCGGGGCGACGAGGTTCTGGTCCTTGTCCGGCGTCAGCCCGTACTCGACGACGACGCGGTCGGTGCCGATCCGCCCCCACCGTTGCGGGTAGAGTTCGCGGATCGTGCGGGCCACGTCGTTGGCGTCGTCGGCGGCGTCGCCGAACGTGCGGAAGAGTTTGTCGTTCGCCCAGAGTTGCCACGCACCGGTGACCCGCTTCACGGACAACGTCTTCGGGTCGATCTCCTCCAGGTTCTCCGGCCGCGGCAGGTTCACCACCTCCGCGGCCTTCGCCAGCGCCGTCGGCGGCAGCGGCAGCGGCGGGGCCTGGGCCGTGGCCGGCGCGAAGCTGGCGAAGAACGCGAAGGCGGCGAAGCGGCGGTTCAGCATCGGTCGGTCTCCGGGGCATCGAGAATGATCGGCAACGACGGGAACGGAATGAAGGGCGATTCGCGGGGAGCCGTTCTTATATAGCCGCCGGCTTGCCGGCGGGGTT
>JAESGS010000100.1_pt1 | contig 141902 bp, 128 predicted proteins | sample 9269761 | NCBI WGS metagenome assembly JAESGS01 (sample SAMN15741799, study PRJNA653493) | algae metagenome | isolation source: Cyanosarcina radialis HA8281-LM2 and co-occurring heterotrophs from damp... | place: USA: Makauwahi cave, Hawaii | collected 2011-01-06 | reverse complement strand
ACGATGGCCTGTCCCGAATCGCCTTCGGTCACCGACACGTCGCCGACGGTCAGCACCGGCAGCGTGTCGTCGTTGGTGATGGTCACCGTGCCGGTGGCCTTGGCCACGGTCGCGCCGACCACGTTGCCGACGGTGAAGGTGAAGGTCTCGTCGGCCTCGACCGTGGTGTCGCCGACCACGAAGGCGGCAAGGTTAACGCTGGTCTGGCCTTCCTGGATGTGCAAATTTGTGTTGATGCCGACGTAGTCGCTGTCGGCGGCGGTGGCGGTGCCGTCGGCAGTGACGACGTCGAAGGTGATGCCGCCTGCAGGCGCCGGCTTGTCCAGGGTCACGGTGGCATGGACGATGGCCTGTCCCGAATCGCCTTCGGTCACCGACACGTCGCCGACGGTCAGCACCGGCAGCGTGTCGTCGTTGGTGATCGTCACCGTGCCGGTGGCATTGCCCACGGTGGCGTTCACGACATCGTAAATCTCGACGCTGAAGGTTTCGTCGGGCTCGACTGCGGTGTCGCCGTTGATGGTGAAGGTGAGATCGATTTCGGTGGAATTGACCGGGATGGTGACGAAGGGGTCGCTGTTGGCCACGTAGTCGTTGTCGGCGGTGGTGGCGGTGCCGTCGTGGGTCACGTAAGCGAAGGTGACCTGGCTGGGTGAGGGCGCCGGCTGGTCCAGGCTCACGCGCACGGTGGCGATTCGCGTCCCTGCATTGCCTTCCTGAACGGAGACGTCGCCGACCGACAGGGTCTGTGCGAATGCAGGCAAGGCGCCCAGCAGGAGAACACCTGTCAGGAGCAACCTTGCAAGGGCGGCAGCCGGGCCTCTCACGGCCCCAGAGACGAAGGAGCGACCCCTGCAATGCAAGTACTTGCGCATACGTACACCCCCGTGTCCCGCCGAATCCGGTAGCCTAAGTCACTCCTGCACGGCCGTAAAGGAGAGCGTGCTGCAGCGGCAATATCGACGCCGGCGGCGCGCAAACTGGAGGGGGGGGTAGTTGCCTGACTTTCGGACCGGGAAGACCGCCCGGAGGCTCGAAACCTCGATTACAGCACTGACGCGTTTATGGAACCCCGAAGGAAACGCCGTAGCACTCCATATCAACACCAGCCATCTTTCTATAATTCCGGCGCCGTCACGAGGTTGGACACTGGCGGCCTGAGGGCATGGATGACAAATCTCGCCACACCGCCGGATAGAGGCGATTCTAGACCTCTCCGCTGCAACGCGGAGCGGCCTCACCCTAGAGGGTTTCGATGACGCAGCTCGCTACCCAGCCGGACATTGAGTGGGAGGGTTCATCGAATGCCCTGCGCAAACTTCTCGGGGGCAACTTTGGGGGCAACTCGAAAACCAAGTTGACGAGAAGTCCAGTGATTCCGTAGGCTTACAGCCGGCCTTCGGTAGCCCCTGGCTCCACCAAACATCAGAAAGGCCAGGCGAAAGCCTGGCCTTTTTTGTTGCCCGCGGACCGCCGCCGGTACGGACAAAGAAAAGGCCCGCCGGCAGCACGCCGACGGGCCCGATCAAGTTCCGGGAGGAGGATCAGAACTTGTAGTTCACGCCCAGCAGGTAGGTACGACCCCACTCGATGTATTCCAGCGGACGGTCCTTCGTGCCGGCATAGGTCTGGTAAGCCTCGTCGGTGAGGTTGCTGACCTGGAACAGGATGCTCAGCCCACCCAGTGCATGGCCGTCGGCGAACGAGTAGCTCACCTGCGCATCGGTGATGTCCTCGCCGACCACGTAACGCAGCGTGCGGTCGCCGTCGAAGTTGCCGATCTCACCGATGAAGTCCGAACGCTTGCGCTGGCTGACGCGCGCTTCGAATCCGTTGCGTTCGTAGTACGCGGTCAGGTTGTACACGCGCTCGGACAGGCCGGGCAGCATGATGTTCTCCGTACCCACGCTGTTCGTCGCGCCGGGCGGCGGCGGGATGGTGATGTCGCTGTCGTTGAAGCCGGCGCTGGCGATGACGCCGAAGCCCGCCAGCGTTTCGCTGAACAGGTCGAACGGAATCGACGCCGTCAGTTCCAGGCCTTTCAGCGTGCCACCCTCGCCGTTGTACGGCGACGTGAAACGACCGGTCGTCTGGGTCGGCGGCTCGCCCGGACCCGGTACGTAGTCCACCAGGAAATCGGTGAAGTCGTAGCCATCGCGCGACTCGGTGAAGATGTAGGTGCGCAGGTCCTTGTAGAAGAACGCGGCCGAGATGTACGCCTTGGTGCCGAAGTACTTCTCGTACGACAGGTCGAAGGCATACGCGCGCCACGGATCCAGTTCCGGGTTGCCGCCGCTGCCGCCGGGTTCACCGGTGGCGGTGTTGACGCCGAACTCCAGCGAGGCACGCAGCTCATCCACGCGGGGACGGGCCACCTGCTCGGCCAGGCCGACGCGCAGCGTCTGGTCGGCAGGCAGCGAGAATGCCAGGTTCAGGCTCGGCAGCACATCGGTGTAGGTCTTGCCGCGTTCGATCGGCTGCACTTCACTGCCGGCCGGCTGCGTGCTGTCCCAGTAGCGCGAGCTGGACGACTGGTCCACATGCTGGACCTGCACGCCGATATTGCCGCGCACCGGCACCGAACCCCATTCCGTGTCGATGTTGGCGCGCACGAAGCCGGTGGTGATTTCTTCGTTGACATCCCACGCCTTCGGAATCAGGTACGACAGGTTGTCGACCGGATTGAAGGTCATGTAACGCGCGACGGCGGCCGGCACGTTCCAGGACGGGATGTAGCCGACGCCGGCAAAGTTCAGGTCGACCAGTCCGTACTGCAGGTCGGAACCGATCGGCGTGACACCTTGCGGGCCCAGGTTGATGTTGCCTTCCGGCTGGCGCTTCAGCTTGTGGCGGTCGGCGTAGTTGACGCCCACGTCGAAGTCGGCGAACCAGCCCAGCATTTCGGGCGCCGGCAGCGTGGCGGCCAGCTTGAAGGCCTTCAGTTCGTCTTCGACCTTGGGGGTCTTGCCGTAGCCCGAGCCATAGATGGTGTTGGCCAAGTACAGCGATTCGGGATTGGAATAGTCGAAGCCCGGATTCAGCTGCGAGAAGCCGCCGCTGCGGAAGGCCAGCGCCACCGAATCCAGTTGCGGCGCGGGCAGCAGCTGGGTGTTGTTCTCCAGGTTGATCTCGTCGCGCTTGGTCTTGGACCAGCTGAGATCGGCGACGATCCTGGCCTGGCCCACGTTGAACTCGTTGTTCCAGCCGAACGCGTTGATCTCGTCTTCGCGGTAGTTGTACATGCCACGCACCAGCGGGTACACGTTGTTGGCGGTGCCGCCGGTGAACGTGTTGTTGCCGTTGATGACGGGGTTGGTGACGTTCAGGCGGCCATAGCCACCGTTGTAGTCGCCGATGTGCACTTCGAACTGGTTGGCCGTGTTGACCTGCTCGGCCTCGGAGTAGAACAGGTCCAGCGTGCTGGTCCAGGCATTGGACGGACGGAACTGCAGGGTCGCCATCACGCCGTCGCGCTTGGTTTCGCCGGTACGGCGCAGGGCCTTGATGCCGTCGGAGTAGAACGTGCCGGCCGGCACGCCGGGGCGCCAGCCGTCACCGATGGCCTGCCACGGCTCGTACAGGCCCACCTGGTTTTCCTGGATGGGCGTGGTGGAGTGCGAGTAGCCGATCGAGAAGCCGAACGTGCGGGCTTCGTTCTGGGTGATGTAGCTGGCGTTGATGCGTTCGCCATAGGCGGAGGCATCGGCGGCCGCGCCGAGGGAGTTGCGCTGGCCACGGAAGCCGATGGCACCCACCGGCGCGTCGAAGCTCAGCGGACGCACGGTCTGCATGTCCACCGTGCCCGACAGGCCCTGGCCGACCAGGCTGGCATCGGGCGTCTTGTACACGGTCACGCCGCTCACCAGCTCCGACGGATACTGGTCGAACTCGACGCTGCGGTTGTCGCCGGTGCTGACCATCTCGCGGCCGTTCAGCAGCGTGGTGGAGAAGTCGGGGGACAGGCCGCGCACGCTGATGACCTGCGCGCGACCGGCGACGCGCTGCGCCGCCAGGCCAGGCAGGCGGGCCAGCGATTCGGCGATGCTGACGTCCGGCAGCTTGCCGATGTCTTCCGCCGAGATCGCCTCGACGATGGAGGTGGAATCACGCTTGACCGAGATGGCGCTCTCGATGCCGCGGCGGATGCCGGTCACCACGACGGTGTCCAGCTCGGTGGCATCCTGCGTCTGTGCCGGTGCCGGTTCGGCCGTCTGGGCCTGCACGCCGGTCGCGGTCAGCGTCATGGCAGACGCCAGCGCCGCGCTCAGCATATTGCGCTTGAGTTGCAACATATTCCCCTCTCCAAGGACGTTGTGTGCGGTGATCCGGGTGCGTCGCAGGATGCGATCGCCCGGGTCTGCTACGCCGGGGCGATGGGCCCCGGAACGTGCGGCAATGGTAGTCGCGGCCGCAGCTGCACAAATTCCCCTGCATACGTATTCATCGGTATTTGCAGGGCTTTGCGTAACACCCGTTCCATACGGAAACCTGCCCGATGACGCGCGGGTGCCGGGTGTGTCCGTGCGTATTCAGGGTGAAAGCAGGAACACCAGTGGCACCTCGATGCGTTCCCGCCACGCCGCCTCGTTGTGTTCGGCGCCGGTGTATCGGCGCGTGATCCAGTCCTTGCCCGCGCGGTAACCCTTCGCCTGCATCAGCGGATCGACGCGTTGCTGGTAAGGCTCATAGGACGCGTCGATCGTGGCGGTGCCGTAGTCGAAGTACCAGCGGAGCGTTCCCGCCTGCGGCAGGTGCGCGGCCAGGTAATCCACGACGATGCCCTGCCCGGCCGGCCAGTGGGTCGACACACAGCCTGCGCGGCCGAAGATGTTCGGGTGTTCCGTCACGGCATAGGCCGAGATCAGCCCACCCAGGCTGGACCCCATCACCGCCGTGTCTTCCGGTCCGGTCAACGTGCGGTAGTGCGTATCCACGAACGGCTTGAGTTCTTCCACGAGGAATCGCAGGTACGCGTCGGATGAAAGATCGGCGACCGGAAACGGCGGATCGCCGACGTTCGGCGTGAACGACGCTGCGGTGATGGGCTTGCGGGGCATGTACTCCTGCAGACGCCGCGGTGTGTTCCAGACAGCCACCACGATGGCTTCGCGCACCTGGCCAGTTGAGACCAGCCGCGTCATCGCCTCGTCCACAGCCCAGTCGATGCCGGTGTAGGACGTGGCGGGGTCGAAGACGTTCTGGCCGTCGTGCATGTACAGCACCGGGTAGCGCTGGTGATCGGATGAGGCGTAGCCCGGCGGAAGCCAGACATCGACATTCCGCGCCGGTACGTGGCGCGACGGAAAATCCCCATGCCGCTCCACGTGGCGCTGCGATCAACCCGACGTATCTGCTATGCATGTCAACCTCATCAGTGCGTGCGTCGCACGCCGTAGGCCCACTCAAGAAATAGAGGAAACATCCGTCGCCAGGCGGCCTGCTCGTGCCGGCCACCGTCCAGGTGCCAGAGAACCACGTCGGCGGATGTGGCTGTCGGATCCACGGGATCCACCTCCACCACGAATCCGCGCTGGGCCAGGCCCGGCTGCACCAGCCGGTCACCATCGCAGTAACCAAGGACGAGGTCACGCACATCGTCCATCGCGTCGTTCACGCCATCGGTATCGCGGTCGTCCGTTTCCTCCTGGGTGCCGACCGAAAACCACCAGCGCGTGCCGCGGGGTGCCGGGGTCGATGCGACCCGGTGCTGGGCAAGACGCGATGATTGGGGGGAACCGGCATCGGCGGGCAACCAGAATGACGGCGAGAATGCGCCCACGGTGCCGAACACGTCGGGATACTGCCACCCCATGTCGAACGCCTGCAGCGCGCCCAGCGACCAGCCGAGCGTGGCGCGCCCCTGCGGTTCCGCCTGCGTTCGGTAGTGCCGGTCGATGTGGGGAACGAGCCCATGCGCCAGCCACTCCGCGTAGGCGTGGGCGTTGGCGCCGATGGCACCATGGCGCGACTGCCCGGGCAGGCTGCGTCCGCCGGCGCGATCCGACAGGCCATAACCCGCCATGCGATCGGGTGGCATGTCGATGCTGACCACGATCACCGGCACGATGCGGCCTTCGCGATACAGGCGCTGCAGCGTGTCGTCCAGGCCGACGGCTTCGCGATCCTGGCCGTCGTTGACGTACAGCACCGGATAGCGGCGGCGGGCGTTCGCGTCGTAGCCGGGAGGCAGATGGACCACATGGTGCAATGGCGCCGGGGCGATACCAAGCGCTTCCACCGCACCGTCGACGGTGATCGCGGGGGCATCACCGCGTACGGATGCGCACCCGGCCAGTGCCATGCAGACGAGCATGCAGGCCCATGCCCTACTCCACCACATAGACCACCGCCGTCCGCGCGGGTACCGTGAAACGACCGTTGCGGGATTCGAACCGCGCATCACGCCGCGGCCGTGGATCGGCGGCGTCTTCATCGCGATGGACGGGATGGAGCACGTAGGCCTTTCCTGCCTGCGATGGCAGATCCAGCGTCTGCGCCTGCGGCGAGGCATTGACCAGATAGAGGATCTCGCGGAAGGCTTCGCCTTCACCCGCGTAGCCGGCATCGCCGCCCTGCAGGTGCCCCACGACGACCAGCGGGTTCTGCGTGCGGCCGCTGTTGGGGAAACCGAGCCGCCGTTCCACTTCATCGGCATGCTGCAAGCGAAACAGCCGCGAACTTGCGCGGATGCGCAACAGGTCGCGGAACTGGTCACGCGCGAACGCGATGTCCGACGGTCGCGGGCGGAGGGATGCATCCGCCAGCAACGGGCGCATCAGCTCCCAGTTGGCGGCGTTGTCCTTGGCGGGCGGCAGTCCGGTGCCGAAGTAGTTGTCCTGGTAGGTCCAGTCGAGCCGGTTGAACCAGTCACCGGAGTCGAAGCTGTTCCGGTCCAGCGACTTGGATCGCAGTGTGTCTATGCCGGCGTGGAAGTACGCCACGCCCTGGCTGAAGGCGGTCACCGCGACCGCGAGCATCTGCACCCTTGCGCGATCTTCTTGCGAGGTATCGCGGGGCAGCTTGAACACGTTGATGTCGAACAGCGTCTGGTTATCGTGGTTCTCGGCGTAGTTCACCACTTCACCTGGCTGGCTGGCGTAGCCGGCCGGCTGTCCCTTGTAGTCGATCTGCCACGAGGGCTTCGTGCTGCCGTCGTGCGTCGGCAGCGGATAGTCGCGCAAGGTGCCGGCGAGGCCGACGCGCACCAGGTCCGCTGCCTTCAAAAGATCGTCGCGCGGGCGAGACGGGTCGGCGTCGCTGTTGGGTGCGTACACCAGGCCGTTGAGCCAGCCCTGTTCCTTCGCCAGCGCTGGTCCATTGTCCGACGGTCCACCCCCACGCAACGCGTCACGGGTGCGGTCGCTGAAGGTGCCGATGCCTGACCCGTTCAACGACAGCTGCGATGCCTGCACGAAGCGTGCACCGTCGGCGACTTCGCCGAAGTTCCAGCCCTCGCCGATCAGGTGCACATCGCGTCCGGTGGACGCATCCACACGCCGCTTCAGCGCCTCCATCACCGCCCGCGGCTGGTGTCCCATCAGGTCGAACCGGAACGAGTCGATGCGGTAGTGGCGTGCCCACAGCTCCGCCGAATCGATCATGAGGCGCGCCATCATGGCGTGCTCGGTGGCGGTGTTCTCGCAGCAGGTGGAACGCTCGACGCGGCCTTCCGCATCCCGACGGTGGTAGTAGCCCGGCACGATGCGGTCCAGCACCGAGGTGGGTGCCTGGCCGGATTCGGTGGTGTGGTTGTAGACCACGTCCATGCCCACCCGCAGCCCGATGCGGTGCAAGGCCATGACCATCTGCCGGAACTCGATGATGCGACGCGCGCCATCGGCGGCATCGCTGGCATAGCTGCCTTCGGCCGCATTGAAGTGGTACGGGTCGTAGCCCCAGTTGAAGCAGTCCCGTGCGGCGACGGCCGTGACCGCCGCCTGCTGCGCTTCGCTGTCGGCAGCCGCCTGCGGGATCTCCGGCGTGGTGCATCCCGCTTCAGGGATGGTGGCGATGTCGTACACCGGCAGCAGGTGCACGTCGGTCAGGCCTGCCTGCGACAGGGCGCGCAGATGGCGCATCCCCGCCGACCCGGTGTCGGTGAACGCCAGGTACTTGCCGCGGTGCGGCGCCGGTACGCTGGCGTCGCCGATGGAGAAGTCGCGCACATGCAGCTCGTAGATCACCATGTCGGTCTGCGCCTTCACCCGTTGCGGCGACGGGGCGTCGTCCCAGCCGGCAGGCTTCAGCGCGGGCGAATCGAGGTCGGCGAAGTAACTGCGGCGCGAGTCGATGCCCAGGCTGACCGAATACGGATCGGTCACGCGGTTGCGCACCAGGCCAGTCCCCGGCACATGCACGTCCACCAGGAAACGGTAGTAGCGGCCGGAAAGATCCTGCGGCGTGCGCCAGGACCAGTGGCCGGTCAGGTCGTCGCGCGCCAACGGTTGCACGGTGGATGCCGCGCCCGTGTCGTCGGGAAACACGCAGACGGATACCGCGCGCGCGGTCGGGGCCCAGACGCTCAGTGCCGACATGGATCCGGTGCGGTGCGGACCGAGCGGTGGCGAGGCGACGGCGGCGGCGTACAGGTCATCCAGCGCGCCGGCGTGCTGCAGCGCCGTCGCGGCCAGCACCCGGCCCGCAGCGTCCTCGCGCACCAGCACCAGTTGTTGGCGGAGCAGCTCGCCCACCCGTGCCACATCGCCGGCATCCAGCTGCAGATCGGTGCCCGGCGCGACGAAACGGAACCGTTCCACGACATCGCGCGTAAGTTGCGTCCGGCGCGGCCTCAGATCCAGGTGGCCTTCGGCACCGCGCACCGGACGTCCGGGTTCGGCGACGACGGCGGCGGACGCCGAATGGTAAAGGCGATACCGGCCATCACCGGGTGCACCCGGCCAGCGGATCGACTGCCGGTCGAACCAATACGCGGCCGCCCGTGCATCCACGGCGGGCGACGCACTGGGCCGGAGGACGAGGCTGCCTTCCGCATCGCAATCGGCCAGCGTGGCCGCGGACGCGGGTGCGGACAGGCCCGCTGCCGCCAGCAGCATGACGACGATGATGGCGCTGGACCTCATTGCGGATGCGCCCGTGCCATGCCTGTTCTCGCGCATGGCGGCGTCGATCAGCCGATGCGCCCGTAGAACACGCCGCGCGGTGGCAGCAACAGCATGCCGTCCTTCACCTGCGCACCCGACAGGCCGTGGCCGTCGACGGGCTGCACCGGCAGAGCGCTCGGCAATTCCCATGTCAGCGCTTCCGCCGACAGGTTGAAGACAACCAGCATCCCCTGATCACCGGCATCACGGCGGAAGGCCAGTACGGGCTCCGGCGCATCGATGAACGTGATGCTGCCGACCTGCAGCGCGGGCTGCGTGCGGCGCCACGCCAGGAAGCGACGCACGGCGTTGAGGACCGACCCTGCGTCCGCCTCCTGCAGCGCGACACTGATGGCGCGGTGTTCGGCGGGAATCGGCAGCCACGGGCGCCCTGCGCTGAAACCCGCCTCATCGCCGCCATTCCACGGCATGGGCGTACGGCAGCCATCGCGTCCCTTGAAGTTCGGCCAGAAGGTCTTGCCGTAGGGATCCTGCAAGGCTTCGAATGGTACGTCCGCTTCCGGCAGGCCGAGTTCCTCGCCCTGGTACAGGCAGACCGAACCGCGCAACGAACACACCAGCGCCACCAGCTGCGCGGCCAGTGCCGGTGAACGTTCGCCATCGCCCCAGCGCGTGACGGCGCGCTGCACGTCGTGGTTGGACACGGCCCAGCACGGCCAGCCTTCCGCCATCGCCGCTTCCAGCCGTTCGACCGTGCCGCGGATGTAGCCGGCACTGCCGTCGTCGGTCAGCAGCTCGAAGCTGTAGCCCATGTGCAGGCGCTGGTCGGTGACGTACTCGGCGGTGGTGGCCAGCGAATCCTCGGAAGAGATTTCGCCCAGGGCGGCAGCATCGGGGTATTGGTCCAGCAGCGCGCGGAGCCGCTCCAGGAACGCGACGTTCTCCGGCTGCGTGTTGTTGTAGTAGTGGTACTGGTAGGCGTAGGGGTTGTCCGGGCTGAAGCCGCGGCCGACGCGCTTCTCCTTCGGCTTGGGCGGGTTGTCGCGCAGCTGCGCGTCATGGAAGCAGAAGTTGATCGCATCCAGGCGCAGGCCATCGACGCCCCTGTCCAGCCAGAACTTGACGTTGTCCAGCGTGGCGGCCTGCACTTCCGGGTTGTGGAAGTTCAGGTCGGGCTGGCTGGAAAGGAAGTTGTGCAGGTAGTACTGCTCCCGGCGCGGCTCCCAGCGCCAGGCCACGCCGCCGAACAGCGACATCCAGTTGTTGGGCGCGGTGCCGTCTTCCTTCGCATCCGCCCACACGTACCAGTCGGCCTTCGGGTTGTCGCGGCTTTCGCGGCTCTCCTTGAACCAGGCATGCTCGACGGAACAGTGGCTCAGCACCTGGTCGATCATCACCTTGATGCCCAGCGCATGGGCCTTGGCCAGCAGGCGATCGAAGTCGGCCAGCGTGCCGAACAACGGGTCGACGTCGCGATAGTCGGCGATGTCGTAACCGAAATCCGCCATCGGCGACTTGAAGAAGGGAGATATCCAGATGGCATCGACGCCCAGCCCGGCGATGTAGTCGAGTTTCTCGACGATGCCCGGCAGGTCCCCTACCCCGTCCCCGTTGGTGTCCAGGAAGCTGCGGGGGTAGATCTGGTAGATCACCGCACCGCGCCACCAATTGTTCTTGTCCATTGCAGCACCAGGTTGCTTGCGTCACGCACCACACCGGCGCGCACGGCGGGCGCCACTATTCCACGGCCGGCCGTCGGGCGTGAGAGCGGCTCGCCATGCCGCCCCATGAATACGTATGCAAGCACGAAAGCGCCATCGCATGCATGCAGCCCGCAACGACGCCAGGCGCGCGTCGCCGATCAGGTCGAATCCCTGCTGCCACAAGGGTTTCCATGCATGCGGACACGCGCGCGCCTACCCGCTTCCCCCTCATGCACGCGTCCGCACGTGTTTGCAGTGCAGCATGGAATCGACAGCGCTTGCCTGCAAGATGCCGCCACGCCGCACACTGCCTGCTCCCCTTGCAGGTGGATCGTCACCACGACTTCCCGACCGCCAGGACCCTGCCCGCATGACCCGCAAGCCAACGTTGTCCTTCTGGCAGATCTGGAACATGTCGTTCGGCTTCCTGGGCATCCAGTTCGGTTTCGCGCTGCAGGGCGGCTTCATGTCGCGCATCTTCCAGACGCTCGGCGCGGAGAAGGATGCGCTGCCGCTGTTGTGGATCGCCGCACCGCTGACCGGCCTGCTGGTGCAGCCCATCATCGGTTACTTCAGCGACCGCACCTGGCACCCGGTGCTCGGACGCCGCCGCCCGTACTTCCTGGCGGGCGCCATCCTCAGTTCCATCGCGCTGATCTTCATGCCGCACTCGCCGACGCTGTGGGTCGCGGCCGGCCTGCTGTGGGTGCTGGATGCCAGCATCAACATCAGCATGGAACCCTTCCGTGCCCTCGTGGCCGACAAGCTGCCCGAGCAGCAGCGGTCCTACGGTTTCGTCCTGCAGACCCTGATCATCGGCATCGGCACCTGGGTCGCCAGCAACCTCCCCTGGTTCGTTGCGCGCATGGGCGTGCCCAACGAGGCCGGGCCCGGCGTGGTGCCGCCTTCGGTGAAGATCGCGTTCGCCATCGGTGCGTTCGTGTTCCTGGCCAGCATCCTGGTCACCGTGTTCACCACGCGCGAGTATCCGCCGGAAGACCTGGAGGCATTCCGCCGCGAGAAGGCGCGCCGGGGCAACTTCATCAGCGAGATCTTCAGGCACGTGGTGCACATGCCCGCGCAGATGCGCAGCCTTGGCGTGGTGCAGTTCTTCAGTTGGCTGGCCTTCTTCGCGATGTGGAGCATGGCCACCCCGGGACTCACCGAGCACGTCTTCAAGGCGCCTGCCCCCGACCCGTCGACGTTCGACATGGCCGATGCCGCGCAGGCGGCGGCGTTCCAGACGGCCAATGGCGCATTCCAGAATGCCGCCGACCTGGTGGGCTCCTACATGGGCTATTACGGGCTGTCGTCGATGCTGGTGGCGCTGCTGCTGAGTTTCTATGCCGCGCGCTTCCCGCTGAACCGCAAGGCCGTGCATTTCGGCTCGCTGCTGCTGGGCGGCCTCGGCTTCCTGTCGATGTGGTTCGTGCCGCACCCCGCCTGGCTGATCGCGTCGTTCGCGCTGGTCGGCGTGTCGTGGGCCAGCATCCTGTCGATGCCGTATGCCCTGCTGTCCAGCCACGTGCCCGGCGAGAAGATGGGCATCTACATGGGCATCTTCAACATGTTCATCGTCATCCCGCAGATCGTGGCGGCGACCCTGCTGGGGCCGGTGCTGCGCAACTTCTTCGGCAACCATGCGATCTACGCGCTGGTCATCAGCGGCGCCAGCCTGATCGTGGCGGCGCTGTGCCTGTTCCGCGTGCGCGAGGCCGCACATGCCGATGCCACCTCCCCACAGATGCAGGTGCATTGATGATGCGCGCCACCCTGAAGCCGCTGCCCTTGCTGCTGTTGCTCGCGATGGCCACGCCCCGCGCACTGGCCGCCGACGATTTCTACGGCACCAAGGAACCGTTCGCGAAAGAATCGGTTTACTTCGTGCTGACCGATCGTTTCGTCAACGGCGATCCGTCGAACGACCACCGGGACCAGGGGGGCGCGCACCGCACGTTCGACCTGCCGGTGCCCGGTGCACCCGAAGGGCAGTCGGACAACGTCGGTTACCTGGGCGGCGACTTCAGGGGCGTCGTGAACAATGCAGGCTACATCCGCGATCTGGGTTTCACTTCGGTGTGGGTCACGCCCATCGTCGACAATCCGGACCAGGCCTTCACCGGTGGCGAAGCGGTCAAGTGGGGCGGCATGTTCACCGACCGCGGCAAGACCGGCTACCACGGCTATTGGGGCATCAACTTCTACAAGCTCGACGAGCACCTGCCCAGCGAGGGCCTGGACTTCGCCGGCTTCACCCGGGCGATGAAGGAACAGAAGCTCGACGTGGTGCTGGACATCGTCACCAACCACGGCTCGCCTGCCTATTCCATGCCGACGATGCAGCCGCAGTACGGCAAGCTGTGGGACGGGGACGGAACGCTGGTGGCCGACCACCAGAACCTGGACCCGGACAGGCTGGACCCGCGCCGCAAGCGCCTGCATGCGTTCTACAACACCCAGGGCGGGCTGGCCCAGCTGTCGGACTTCAACGAGCACAATCCTGCCGTGCTGGAATACCTGGCAGGCGCCTATGAGCAATGGATCGACCAGGGTGCCGCGGCGTTCCGCGTGGATACCATCGCCTGGATGCCGCATGCGTTCTGGAAGCGGTTCGCCGACCGCATGCGCCAGAAAAAGCCCGGCTTCTTCATGTTCGGCGAGAACTTCAACTACGACGCCGCCAGCATCGCCGGCCACACCTGGCAGCGCAACGGCGCGTACAGCGTGCTGGATTTCCCGCTGAAGGCGAAGCTGGTGGAGGTGTTCGAGAAGCCCGGCAGTGACTTCGCCGAACTCGGCAAGGCGCTCTACCTGGAGGATGGCCCGTACGCCAACCCGTACGACCTGATGACCTTCTATGACAACCACGACATGGCGCGCATGAACGCCAGTGACGAAGGTTTCATCGATGCGCACCACTGGCTGTTCACCGCGCGCGGCATTCCGGTGATCTATTACGGCTCGGAAACCGGTTTCATGCGCGGCACCGCCGAGCATGCAGGCAACCGCAACTACTTCGGCCAGGAACGCATCGATGCCGCGCCCGGCAGCCCCATCTTCGCGCCGCTCAGGCGCATCGCCCAACTGCGCCGCGACACCCCGGCGCTGCAGCGCGGCCTGCAGCTCAACGTGCGACTGAAGGGCGACCAGGCGGTGTTCTACCGCGTATTGCAGCACGAAGGAATCAACCAGACCGCGCTGGTGATGCTCAACAAGGGCGACAAGGCCACGCGTGTCTCCGTCAGCGACTACCTGCAGCAGGGCGAGTGGCGCGATGCCTTCACCGGCCGGGCGCAGCGCGTGCGCAACCGGCTGGAGGCCGAAGTGCCGGCGCATGGCGTGCGTGTCTTCCTGCTGGACGCGCCCGTCACCCGCGCCGACACCCGCGCCCGCCTGGCCGAGTTGATGGAGCGCAAGTCGCCGAAGGCCGATTGAGCATCGGGCACTTGTGGGAGCGACGTCAGTCGCGAAGTCGCGCCCTTAAGCCCCGTCAACCCGCCATGGCATGAGCGCGCGGCAGCGCACCGGAAGGAGAACGGCCTGCTTTTGTGCGCGCACCGGGGCGCGCGGTCGCGACTGACGTCGCTCCTACAGGGGTTTATGGGCGTCGGCCCACACGCTGTTCGGCTCGCCCGTGCGGGCGCGCTTCGCGGTCATCCGTGCCAGCCATGCAAACCCAAACGCCATCGCCACCGCTCCGGCATCGATGGCGAACAGCGCCGCATGGCCGGCGGCGGCGCTTTTCCATAGCCACCATCCCGTTGCGGCGCCATGCGCCACCGGCACCAGCGCCGTCACCAGCGCGGCCAGCCAGAGCAGTTCCTGCGCCGCGCGGACCGGCGGCCGCAGCACGGCCCACAACAGGCAGGCGGCCCAGGTGGCAAAACAGGCCCACTTCACACCGGATTCCACGCTGATGCCCCAAGCGACGTGCCTGGCCTCCAGCACCTGCGACGCCACGAACGCTGCGGAGATCGCCACGCACACACCGATGCAGAAACCGACGGTCGCCTTCGCCATGCCGACCTGCGCGCGGCCCTGCGCCTGCTGGCGCCGCTTGCGACGCGATTCGATCCACAGCAGGTTGCCCGAATAGAACAGGAAGGCGCCGCCGATGCCGAGCAGGAAGTACAGCCACTGGACCCAGGCGTTGCCGTATTCGCCGAAATGCAGCAGGTAAGCAATCGACAGCGTCGCGTGGTTGGCATCGCGCCTGCCGGGCAGCTGGCTTGCGACCAGCGCGCCGGTGTTCGCGTTCAGCGCTACCGCGCCCAGTGCGCCTAGCGTACGCGGCGCCTCGCCCGTGACCTCGACGATCGCATTGGCATCGCCGGCGTGGGTCAGCTTGAGGTAGGCGGGTTCGAATGCAGGCAGTCCCTGCTCGCGCGCGACCTGCTGCGAGCGCGCATGCCACATGGCCACGCTGCCCAGCGGCTGCGGCGTACCGGCCGGCGCCACCTGCGGCGCGGTATCCAGCGCGGCGGGCATGGCTTCCATCAACTTGCCGCCGTAGATCAGCGGATTCAGCGCGAATGCCACCACCATCACCAGGCACAGCAACGCGCCGGTCACCGCGAACATCACGTGCACCGGCAGGCTGAGCACGCCGATGACGTTGTGGGCGTCCTGCCAGAAGCGCTTGAGGTTGCGGCCAGGCCGCAGCGCGAACAGGTCGTCGACCAGCTTCGGCAGGTGGATGACGATGCCCGAAACCAGCGCCACGCCGTACAGCAGGCTGACGATCCCCATCAGGTAGGTGCCGGCCACCGGAATGCCCAGCGAATAGTGCAAGGCGTTGACCAGCTCGGACAGGGCCGCCGCGGGCGGGTGCTGGCTGCCGGCCAGGTCGTCGGGCGTGGCGAAGAACCAGGTGCCGTTCGCGTCGGGCCAGTACACCACCGGCTGCGCGCTCTCGCCCCCGGGGAACATCATCCCCACCCACTTGCGTGCATCGGGGTGGCGGGAGATCGTTTCGTCCAGCAGCTGCTGCGCATCCTGCAGCGTGCCGATCGGCTGCTCCACCGCGTGCGGCGACTGCCAGACCATCAGATCGTGGTGGAACACGGTGATGGCGCCCGCGTAGAACGCGACGAACAACGCGAAGCCCGCGACCAGGCCCACCCAGGTATGCACCGTGGTGAACGTGCGCAGCGTGTTGGAACTCAGCTTGATGGCCATGGCCTCAGTGCACCCATTGCAGGTAACGCAGGCCCCACAGCAGCAGCAGGCCCACGCCCGCCGCGCCGACATAGGCCAGCCACGCACGCTTGCCGTTGCGGAATGCGAACGCCAGCGCCATCACGCCCATCCAGACCGGGAAGAAGGCCAGTACGCCGCCGACCAGCGTGCCCTGCCACGGGCCCGGCAACAGCCAGCTGACCAGCCCGATCCCGGCAGCGGACACGAAGAAGCCGGGCACGATGCCCGCCGTCGCGCGGCCCCACATCAGGGCAGATCCTCGCGCTGGCCAGCCAGCGCACCCGGTATGCCGGCCAGAGAGGGCAACGCGATCATCGCCAGCATCCAGGTGCCGAGCATCGCGCAGAGACCGATGCCCACGCCCATCGCGGCAATCCACAAGGCAAGCGAGACGACCGCAAGCAGCAGGCCCGCCCAGCGGCCCGCCACGCCCAGGCGTCGCCAGGACGCCCAGCGGCAATGGCGCGAACCGGCGTAGAGGGCCGCCGCCGACAGCGCGGCGGCGGCAGAAGCGGCAATCAGGATCGGGGTCGGCATGGCGATGGCGTGCGCGGTCTGGCTAGCGGCTTACCACTGGTAGCGCGCGGTCGCGGTGACCGTGCGCTCGTAGCCGTAGTAGCACCAGTAGATCGCGTTGCAGGCGCTGATGTATTCCTTGTCGGCCAGGTTCTGCACGTTCAGCTGCAGGCGCCAGTTGGCGATGTCGTAGTGCACGGCGGCATCGAACAGCGTGTAGGAAGGCGTTTCCCACTCGTTGCGCGCGTCGCCGAAATGCTCGCCTGTGTAGCGCACGCCCGCGCCGAAGCCGAGACCGGCCAGCGCCCCACCGGTGAAGGTGAAGTCCGCTCCCGCGGAAGCCGCATGTTTCGGCTGCAGGGCGATTTCCTTGCCCAGCGTGGCAGCATCATTGCTGCGGGTGACCTCCGAGTCGATGTAGGCGTAGGCGCCGTACACGCTCAGGCCGCTACCGATGTTCCACCGACCTTCCAGCTCGACGCCACGCACCTTGGTCTCGCCCTGCTGGATGGAGAACAGGGTGTGGTCCGGGTCGACGGTCAGCGTGTTCTGCTGGGTGATCTCGTACGCCGCCAGCGTGGCCAGGACCTTGCCGCTGGCGGGCTGGTATTTCAGGCCTGCCTCGATCTGTTCGCCCGTGGTGGGCACGAACGCATTGCCGAAGAAATCCGCACCGACGGTCGCCTGGAACGACTGCGACCAGCCCACGTAAGGCGCCAGACCGTTGTCGAAGACATAGTTGACGCCGACGCGCGCGGAGAACTTGTCGTCGCTCTGGTGGCCGCCGTTGCTGTCCGTACCCACCCAGTCCTGGCGACCGCCGACGGTGAATACCCAGCGGTCGAGCTTGATCTGGTCCTGCACGTATACGCCCAGTTGGGATTGCGTCTGGCGCGTGCTGGCGGTGGTCGCCGGGTCGAAGTCGGGGGCGAGGTCCGGCATGGTGCCGTAGACCGGGTTGAACACGTCCAGCCCGGTCGCCGCGAACACGAAGTTGGAATCGTAGCTGTAGCGCGAGCGGCGGTAGTCCAGGCCGGTCAACAGCGTGTGCTCGGCACGACCGGTGCTGAATCGCCACTGCAGGTTGTTGTCGACGCCGAAGGTCTTCTCGTCTTCCTGCGTCGACCACAGGTAGCGGAACAGCGTGCGCTGATCAGCCAGCAGGCCGAACGCACCGACCGACACGCTGGGCTCCACTTCGGCATCGGTCACGCGCGCGCTCTGCTGGAACACGACGCCGCCGCCGAAGTCATGGCGGAACTCGTAGCCGAGCGAGGCGAGCGTCTTGACGTAATCATTGGCGTTGGGCTCGCCGGTATACAGGCTGGAACGGATCCTGCCGTTCGGGTTGGGCAGCAGCGTGCCTTCCGCCGGCAGGAAGCCGGCGCCCGCCTTGGTGTCGGCCTTCTGGTAACGCGCCAGCACGGTCAGTTCGTTGGCTTCGTCGGGCTTCCAGGTGATCGCGGGTGCGAAGTAATAACGGTCGTCGTGGATGAAGTCCACCGGCGTGTCGCTGTTGCGGCCCAGCCCGGTCAGGCGGTAGAGCAGCGTGCCGCTCTCGTTGAGCCTGCCGCCGAAATCGAAGGCCAGCTGCCTCATCTCGTCGCTGCCCACCTGCACTTCGATTTCGCGCAGCGTTTCGTCGGTGGGGCGCTTGCTGACGTAGTTGACCAGGCCGCCGGGCGGCATGGCGCCGTAGTTGACCGACGCCGGGCCCTTCAGCACTTCGATGCGCTCCAACCCGTACGGCTCGACGCGGGTGATGCCGGTGCCGGAACCTTCCGGCAGCGCCAGGCCATCCATGTAGCGCGCGGGCGTGAAGCCTCGCACCAGCAGCCAGTCGCTGCGGCTGTCGCTGCCATAGGCGCCGCCCTGCGCGCCGGCGGTGAACCACACCGCTTCCTCGACGCCGTGGATGCCGCGATCACGCATCTGCCGGTCGGTGACGACCGAGATGGACTGCGGGATTTCCTTCAGCGAGGTCGCCGTCTTGGTCGCGGTGCCGGTGCTTGGTGCGATGGGGGCCTGCACCTGCACGGCGTCCAGCGTGGTGGCGTCTGCCGCAGCGCTCTGGCCGGATTGCGCGAGCGCGCCGAACGGCATCGCGAGAGCGGTCGCCACGGAAAGACTGAGGGAATGGAACGTCAGGGCGTTGCGACGGAACGGGACGGACATGGATAGCCTGGTTCGACGGTGGCCGGTGATCCGTCCATCCACCGCCTACCGGTGGACATCGCGGCGCGGCGCGGCGCCGACAGACGCCACCGCAACCAGCCAGAATAAGAATGATTCTTATTCTAGGTCGAACACCCTGTTCAGGCAACTGGCCGGCTCAGCCGGCACCAGTGGAGCGCCGCAGCGCCAGCGTCACCGGAATGGTCTGGCTCTCGACCGGCTCGTCGTGGATCAGCTTCAGCAAGCTTTCCACCAGGATCGCCCCAGCGCGCTTGGTGTCCTGCTGCACCGTGGACAGGCCGGGATTGGTGAAACTGGCCAGCGGGATGTCGTCGAAGCCGGCGACCGCCACGTCCTCGGGCACCCGCAGTCCCTGCTCGTGCAGCGCCTTCATCGCGCCCACGGCAATCAGGTCGCTCGCCGCGAACACCGCGTCGAACGGCACGCCCCGCTGCAGCAGCTCGCGGGTGGCGGCATGGCCGGACTGCTCCGTGGTGATGGCATCGACCTGCAGGGCGGGATCCGCCGACAGTCCGGCCGTTTCCAAGGCACGCTGGTGTCCCAGGTAGCGCTCGAAGAACTCCGGGTAGTGATTGGAAGCGTGGCCGAGGAAGGCGATGCGCCGCCGCCCCTGCGCCAGCAGATGCGCGGTGATGTCGTGCCCGCCCTGCGCGTTGTCGCAGCCGATGGAGATGCCGGGCGCATCCGGCAGCACCGCACCCCAGCGGACGAAATGCGTGCCCTGCTGCACCAGCCGCTCCAGCCGCGCCAGCGATTCCAGATAGTCGCCGTAGCCCAGCAGGATGATGCCGTCGGCCTTCTTGCTGTCCTCGTAGTCGGCCTGCCAGTCGCTGGACAGCTGCTGGAAGGAGATCAGCAGGTCGTAGCCGTTCAGCGCGCAGGCACGGGTGATGCTGCCCAGCATGGACAGGAAGAACGGATTGATGGCCGATTCGTCCGGCGTGGGGTCTTCGAAGAACAGCAGCGCCAGCGTGCCGGAATGCTGCCGGCGCAGGTTGGAGGCGTTCTTGTCGACCTTGTAGTTGAGCTGCTCGGCGATGGCCAGGATGCGCTTGCGCGTCTCCTCGTTGACCATCGGGCTGCCGCGCAGGGCGCGCGACACGGTGGGCTGGGAAACCCCGGCCAGATGCGCGATGTCCAGCGAAGTGGCTTTACCCTTGATAGGCGCGATCACGGACGGCTTCGGGAGCGGACTGCAGGAGACAGGATCATGACACGCCTGCCAGCCGGGTTCGACCCCGGCCAGCCGCTGTAACCGCTCCCATCACCCTCAGGCCGAAGCTGCGGTGCGTGCGGCGCCGTGAAGCTGGACGCCGTCGGCGTCGGTGATGCTGACCGACACGTCGATGCCTTCGCGCACGCTTTCGGTGACCACGCAGAAATTCTCGAACTGGGCTAGGATGCGCTCAAGCGATGCATGCGCCGCCCCGGCCTCCGCCAGCCGGATGTCGGCGTGGATATGGCCGACACGCAGTCGCCCCTGTTCATTCCGCACCAGCTCCGCCGTCGCCTGCGTGACAAGCTTGCCCGGCGAGTTCTTGAACTTGCGCAGCGCGAACAGCAGGCTCGCCGACAGGCAGTTGGCGACGGCCGACAGCAGCAGACGGGTGGGATTGGGCCCCTCCCCCTTGCCCAGCGGCTCGGGCTCGTCGGTCAGCAGGTCGGGGATGTCGGTCTCGTCGAAACGGATGCGGAAAGCGTAGTCGCTCTCCTGTTCCAGCGTCAGGCGCAGCGTCTGGGTCTCGCTCATCGTGGTCTCCGTGCACAGCGGAAGGCTGTCCTGCCGGCATCATCGCATCGCACGCGGGCGAAGCGGAGGGGCGCTTGCAGTTGCGCGCCCGCCTCATCCAGTATTCCAGCCCAGCCAGCAGGTTCCACCGGAGTTTCCCCATGGCCTCGCCGTCTCTGCGCGCCTTCTTCGACAGCGCCAGCAACACCGTCAGCTACGTCGTGTGGGATCCCGCGACCCGTGTGGCAGCCATCATCGACCCGGTGCTGGACTACGACCATCGCACCGGCGCCGCCAGTTTGGTGTCGGCGGATGCGTTGCTGGACGTCGCGGCCGCGGAAGGGCTCACGCTCTCCTGGATACTGGAAACCCATGCCCATGCGGACCATCTTTCCGCCGCGCCCTACCTGAAGCAGAAGACGGGTGCGCGGATCGGCATCGGCGAGCACATCCGTGACGTGCAGCGCGTATTCGCGCCCCTGTTCAACCTGTCTGGCGTGAGCGGCGACGGAAGCGAGTTCGACCAGCTCTTCGCCGATGGCGAATCCTTCGCACTGGGCGACCTGCGGGTGGATGTACTGCACACCCCGGGTCACACCCCTGCATGCGTGTCCTACCGCATCGGCGATGCGGTATTCGTCGGCGACACGCTGTTCATGCCGGACTACGGCACCGCGCGTGCCGATTTTCCGGGCGGCGATGCTCGCACGCTTTTCCGCTCCATCCAGACACTGCTTGCGCTGCCGGACGAGACCCGGCTGTTCATGTGCCACGACTACAAGGCGCCTGGCCGCGACCATTACGCGTGGGAAACCACGGTGGCGGAACAGCGCGCGCGGAATGTCCACATCGGCGGTGGTACCGCCGAGGATGCGTTCGTCTCGATGCGCGAAGCGCGCGACGCCACCCTGCCCGCGCCCGCCTTGCTGCTGCCTTCGCTGCAGGTCAACATCCGGGCGGGCCGGCTGCCGGATCCGGAGCCCAACGGCACGCGCTACCTGCGGATCCCGCTGTCGGGGCCGATGGACTAGCGTCGCGCCTTCAATGCCCGCCGGCGTGCACGGCGGCCTGCCCCTGCGTGGCCGCTCCCGTGCCGCAATCCGCACTCAGCAACGGCGAGTGGCGCAGCCACTCGGGATCGGGGTAGTAGGCGAACACGAACGATCCACCGCGGATGGTGTCGATCAGCGGACGCGCCACCGCGGTACGTACCGCGGGGCATCCCAGGCTGCGGCCCAGCCGGCCCTGCGCGCGGATCAGGTCGTTGCTGACGTAAGGCGCGCCGTGGATGACGATGGCGCGTTCACGCGCCTTGTCGTTGAAGCCGGGCTCCAGCCCGCGCAGGCGCAGGGAATACCCATTGCCACCCACGTACGACTCCTCCGTCTGGAAGGCGCCCAGGCTGGACATGTAGCTGCCGGTCGCATTGGAGAACCGCGTCGCCAGGTTCTCGCCGGTGTTGCGGCCATGCGCGACCCATTCCTCGAAGAGCAGGCGCTGCTTGTCCAGATCGAACACCCACAGCCGCGGCTGCGTGGACGGCCGCGAATAGTCGATCACGCTCAGCCGGTTGGCTGGCGTCGTATCGCCGCGGCGCAGTGAGCAGGTCATCGCGCGCGCCGCCATCGACAGCACCTTGCGATCCAGCGCCGGGGCGGCCCGATGCAGAGCCTCCACCATGCGGTCCGGTGCCGTGACCGGTGGCGCAGCCTGGGTGGTGTTGGAGGCGCAGAGGGCCAGCAGGGCCGCGCAGGCGGTGGCAAGGGGGATCGTCTTCATCACGGATATCGGCAGGAAAGGGCACACCAGCATCCCGATTCCGTCCGCAAGGCTCAGTGCGGTTCCGTTATAGGGGTGGCCTGGTCCGATTCCAAGACGGGGGCGGATTGCTGTTCGGCTGGCGTTGCACGCACGCCCGGCAGGTCCGACAGCAGTACCGTGGTGCCTGGCGTCAGGATGCCGTACAGCCGGCGCGAGAACGCCTCCGGAATCCAGAACGACTGCATCAACGTGCGCAGCGGCGGCATGACGGCGTCCTGCGCACCGAGGATGCGGTGCGCGACCCAGCGATGTTCGCGCTGGGTGGGGTCAAGCAGGCTGGGGATGTCCTCCACGTCGGACGTCATCACCAGCAGCATCGTCCCGTTCAGCGCCACGTCGCGCACCACCTGCAGCGGTGCGGAGCCGATCAGCACGCCATTGCGCAGCACGGAGACACGGGCGTCGTGCAGGCTGACCAGGATGCTGACGGGGCCTTGCGGGGCTGCTTCCGGATTCCACTGCACTTCGTAGGGGCTGGCCGGCATCGGGACGGCCTGCCCACCGGCGGTCACCGGCGCGAGCACCGCCGGATGCACGACGCTGGCCGGGGATGCCTCCGCGTTGGCCACCACCACCGAATCACCCCGCTGGGTGATGGCGAACAGCTTCTCCGCGAAGGCATTCGGCAGGCGCACGCAGCCATGCGAGGCGGGATACCCGGGCAGGTTGCCGCCATGCAGGGCGATGCCGTCCCAGGTGAGCCGCTGCATGTGCGGCATGGGCGCATTGTTGTAGAGGTTGGAGCGATGGTCCTTGTTCTTCTGCAGGATGGTGAACACGCCCGTCGGCGTGTCTTTCCCCGCCTTGCCCGAGCTGATCGTCGAGACGCCGATCGCGATGCCGTTGCGGTACACGTAAGCGCGTTGCTCATCCAGGCTGACCACCAGCACGATGGGGCCTTCGGGCGCGATCTGCGGATACCACAGGAATTCGCCCGGTTTGAGCGCGCGGGCATCGGTGGCGGGCTGGGCGACGGCCGCCACGGGTGCCGTCCGCGCCGTCCAGGGCGTGGACGCGAATGCCAGCGCCACGAGCGCCGGCAGGCATCGAGACAGGATGCATTTCATGCCGCGTCAGCCCGCCAGGATCGCGTGGCGCAGCGCCGCGTACTCGGCCGGCACCGGGTCCGCATGCGCCGGCCTGGCCAGCAGATCCGCCAGTGCAGGCGGAATCTCCACCTCGCGACCGATCAGCGGCTCGACGACGCTTTCGAACTTGGCAGGGTGCGCGGTGGCGGCAACGGCCCAGTCCCCCGTCTCGCCCTGTGCGCGCAGGTCCTCCAGCACCTTCACCGCGGTGGCCGTGTGCGGGCAATGCACCTCGCCGTATTCGCGGTAGCGGCGTGCGATCACCTCGCGGATGGCCGCGTCATCGACACTGGCCGACGGGAAGGCGTTCCGCAAGACAGTGTCGTCGCCCCCGAACAACCAGCGCAGCCTCTCGAAGTTGCTTGGCGCACCGACATCCATCGCATTGGCCAGGGTCGCGACGCTGGCCCGCGGCGTGTAGCCGGCGCCGGCGAAGAACTCCGGCAGCACGCGATTGGCATTGGTCGCCAGCACGATACGCTCCAGCGGGACGCCCAGCGCACGCGCGAATATCGCCGCCAGGGCATTGCCCAGGTTGCCGGTCGGGATGACGAAGTTCAGCGATTGGCCGGTGCGTGCGCGGTGCGACAGCGCGGCGTGCGCGTAGTAGCTCATCTGCGGCAACAATCTGCCCAGGCTGATGCTGTTGGCCGAACTCAACGGTGCCTGCTGCTGCAGCTCGGCATCGTTCAACGCTTGCTTCACCAATGCCTGGCAGTCATCGAACGAACCCGCCACCCGCAGCGCGGTGATGTTGTCGCCGAAGCAACCCAACTGGTGCGCCTGCCGCGGCGACACCCGGCCATCGGGATACAGCACCACCACGCGCAGCCCCGGTTGACGATGGAATGCCGCGGCCACCGCCGCCCCCGTATCGCCGGAGGTGGCGACCAGGATCGTCAATGGCGTGGCGGCGTCACGCCGCAGCCGCGCCAGGCTGGCGGCCAGGAAGCGCGCGCCCACGTCCTTGAACGCGGCCGTGGGTCCATGGAACAGCTCGAGGACATGATCGCCGGGCGTTGCCAGCGGACGCAGCGGCGCCGGGAAATCGAAGGCTTCGCGACAGATCGCGGCCAGTTCGGGCGCCAGCCTGTCGCCCTCGAAGAACGGCTGCAGCAATGCCACCGCAGTCCCCGCCATGTCGCGACCCGGCGCCAGCACGCGTGCCGCGGGCAGCGTTTCGGGTACGTAGAGCCCACCATCCGGTGCAAGCCCGGCGGCGATGGCCTGGCTCAGCGTGGCGGGAGGGGATGCATGGCGGGTGGAAATGAAGTTCATCGTGCTCACGGGATGACGACGTCCAGGTCTTCGGGTGGGGGCAGCACTTCCGCGCCGGTGGCATTGATCGGCGACACCCAGGCCTGGCTGGTGAACCCCGCCTCGGCGAAGGCCTGCTGTACCCGCGGCGCAGCCGTCTCCGCGGCGTCGCGTGATTCGAACCAGGCGAACACGCTGGGGCCGGCACCGGAAATGCTGGCGCCCATGGCCCCGGCATCAAGCGCGGCCTGCTTGGCGGCGTGGAAACCGGCAATCAGCGGCGCACGGCGCGGTTCCACCAGCACGTCACGCAGCCCGTCACGCACCAGGGACGCATCCCCGGCGTGGCAGCCCGCCAGCACCAGCGCCAGATGGGCGCTCTGCGCGACGAATTCCTTCAGCTCGTAGCTGCCCTGCAACGCGGCGCGTGCGCGTCGCGTTTCCAGGATGGCATCGGGATGCACCAGCACGCTGTGCCAGTGTTCCGGCACCGGAATGCGCACCAGCCGGTCGGCCGTCGACAGCACCAGGCCGCCCAGCAGCATCGGACCGAGATTGTCGCCGTGCTTGCCGCCGCTCGCCACGGCCTCGCCCACCAGGGCATGGGGGTACAGCTGCTCCCGCGTGAGCGGCACGTCCAGCAGTTCGTTGGCCGCCACCAGCGCCGCCACACACGAGGCCGCCGAGCCGCCCATGCCGGAACCCAGCGGAATGCCCTTCTCGATCTTCACCTCGAAGCCGAACGGCAGCGCCAGCGCTTCGCGCAACGAGATCAGCGCCGCACCGGCGGTATTGGCCGGCGCATCCAGCGGCAGGTCGATGGTGGCCCCGCGGATCGCGGCGATGCGTACCCCGGCCTCCTCGATGCGCCGCACGGTGACGGTGTCGCCCACGCCTTCGATGACGTGGCCAAGAATGTCGAAACCGACCCCGACGTTGCCGACCGACGCAGGCGCGAATGCCGTTGCCTGCAGCTTCATGCCCGCTTCCCCGAACTGCCCTGCACCATCACTCCCCCCATCGTCTTCGCCTGCCTCACAGCCTGGCTCCCTGCCCTGCGGCCACCCGCAGCACGTCGGCGAAGACGCCTGCCGCGGTCACTTCCGGACCGGCGCCTGGCCCCTGCACGATCAGGGGATTGTCGCAGTAACGGCGCGTGCTGAACTGGACGATGTTGTCGGTCAGGCGCAGGTTGGCGAAGGCATGCGCCAGCGGCACCTCCACCAGGCCCACGCTGGCCTTGCCTTTCGCATCCAGCCGCGCGACATACCGCAGCACGTTGCCGGCGGCACGCGCCTTGGCCAGGCGTTCCGAGAACGCGGCATCCACTTCGCCCAGCCGCGCCATGAAATCCTCGACGCTGGCCTCGCGCAGCGAGGCAGGCACCAGGCTCTCCACCTGCACGTCATCCAGCGCCAGCTCGCGGCCGGCCTCACGCCCCAGGATCACCAGTTTGCGGGCCACGTCGGTACCGGACAGGTCATCGCGCGGGTCGGGCTCGGTGTAGCCCAGGCCACGGGCCTCGGTCACCAGCTGCGAGAACGGGACGCTGCCGTCGAACCGGTTGAACAGCCAGGCCAGCGTGCCCGAGAAGATCCCTTCCACCGACACCACGGAGTCGCCTGTATCGACCAGGTCGCGCAGCGTGGAGATCACCGGCAGGCCGGCGCCCACGGTGGCCTCGTAGCGGAAGCGCGCGCCGCTGGTGGCGGCCGACTCGCGGATGGCGTGGTAGCGCACCAGCGGGCCGGCACCCGCCTGCTTGTTGGGCGTCACCACGTGGATGCCGGCCGCGAGCCAGTCGGCATACCGGTCGGCCACTTCCGGGCTGGCGCTGCAGTCGACAATCACGGCATGCGGCATGTGCGCGGCCAGCAGATGCTGGGTGAAGCGATCCAGGTCCACCGGCTGAGGGCTGGCGGTGAAACGCTCGCGCCAGTCGCCGCCGATGCTGCGGTCATCCAGCAGCATCCTGCGGCTGGACGCGATCGCGCGCAGGCGCAAATCCACGTTGGCCTTGCCGAGCAGTTGCGGTTGCGCGGCGCGCAGTTGTTCGATCAGGGTGGCGCCCACGTTGCCGGGCCCGATCACGCCCACCGCGAACGTCTGCGGCGACAGCCAGAACCCCGCATGCGCGGCGCGCAGTGCCTTGGTGGCGTCGGCGCTGTCGATGGCGACGGAAATGTTGCGTTCCGAGGAGCCCTGCGCAATGGCGAGGATGTTGACCCGCGCGCGGCCCAGCGATTCGAACAGGCGCGCGGCGACGCCCGGCTGGCCCGCCATGCCGTCGCCGACGGCGGCCAGCACGCTGACGCCTTCGGTCAGCTGCACGCGCTGCACCTGGCCGACGTTGAGTTCATGCGCGAAGGCATTGAGCAACGCACCCTGGGCTCGCCCCGCTTCGCTGCGCTTGACCACGCAGCAGATCGAATGTTCCGAAGAGCCCTGCGAAATCATGACCACCGACACCCGCGCGTCGCGCAGTGCGGCGAACACGCGCTCGGCGGTGCCGGGCACGCCGATCAGGCCGGTACCTTCCAGGTTAAGCACCGCCAAGTCGGGGCTCAGCGTCAGACCTTTCACCGGGCCGGACACGTCGCGGTCGGCGGTGATGCGCGTGCCCGGGTGTTCCGGGTGGAACGTATTGCGGATGATGATCGGCAGGCCGCGTTCGATGGCGGGCGACATGGTCTGCGGATGCACGACCTTGGCGCCGAAGTAGGCCAGTTCGCAGGCCTCGTCGTAGCTGAGCGTTTCCAGCTGCACGGCTTCCGGTACCACGCGCGGATCGGCGGACAGCACGCCGTCCACGTCGGTCCAGATGTGCAGCTCGGCCGCATCGTAGAGTGCCGCGAAGATGGCGCCGGAATAGTCGCTGCCGTTGCGGCCCAGCGTGGTGATGCGGTCGTTGCGGTCGCGCGCGACGAAGCCGGTGGCGACCACGCGGCGCTGCGGATGTGCGGCTCGCCAGTCCGCCAGGCGCTGGGCGCTGATCGTCCAGTCGACGTCCACGCCCAGGTCGCTGCGGTCCACCACCAGCACGTCCCGCGCATCGAGTACGGAACAGTCTTCGCCCAGCGTGCGGAGGTAATCGCCCAGCAGGCGGGCCGAGAGCACTTCGCCCAGTCCCTGCACGCGGTCCAGGACTTCCCGCGGCAGCTCGCCGATCACGCCCAGCGCGGCCAGGATCTGCGCGAGCTGTTCGAAGCGTTCGTCCAGCCATTCCAGCGTGGCGCCGGCATGCTCGCCCAGCAGGGACACCGCCGCACCGCGGTGGCGGGCCCGCAGTTCGTGCCAGCGTTCGCGCCACTCCTCCTGCCCACGCGAGGCCAGTTCGGCCAGTTCGATCAACGCGTCGGTGACACCCTTCATCGCCGAGACCACGGTGACCTGCACGTCCTCGTCACGCGCCTGCAGCAACCGCGCGACATGGCGGTACCGGTCCGCATCGGCCACGGACGTGCCGCCGAATTTGTGGACGACGGTGCGGAGCTTGGGTTGTTCGACTTCGGCGCTGCGGGACGACATGGGTCTGGAACCTCGAGTGGGAGGCCCGGCGCGCATCAGGAGTTGGGGTTGCCCTGCATCCTGATCCGGGTGCGGGGCCGTGGTCTGCGGATTACGCGAACACAACCAGCCGCACCCGACGAGTCAGGGTGGTAATGGTGGTGGTAATAAGCGCCGTGCACGCCGCCATGGCGTCGCCGGCCGGCCGGGTGGCCTGCACGGGGACGATCTGCGGGTGGCGTGCGGAAAAGTGCATGCCCTAAGGGAAGCATGAAGCCCCGGGGGGCTGTCAAGCGCTGCAACGCAACAATCGCGGGTCGACCGATGGATGCATCTGAAACGATCACGTTGCCTGCTACAACGCCCGCGTCATGAAGACGCTGTTGGGATCGTCCACGTAGTCGGCAAAAGGCGTGCAGGCGACGAAACCCGCCCGGGCGTACATGGCGCGCGCAGGCGCGAAATAGTCCATCGAACCGGTCTCCAGGCTCACCCGCCGGTAGCCGCGCCGGATCGCCTCATCCACCAGATGTCCCAGCATGCGCGAGGCCACGCCCTGGCGAAGGTACGCCTGCGCGGTCCGCATGGACTTGATCTCGCCGTGCGCATCGTCGATATGCCGGAGCGCACCGCAGCCGGCCAGCGCATCACCGTCCCACAGGCTCCAGAAGCGGATGCCGGGCTGCCGAAGGCCGTCGAGGTCGAGCGCGTGCACGCTTTCCGGGGGCGATGTCCGGTGCATCCAGTCCAGATGCTCCTGCAGCAATGCGATGACGGCCGGGTGATGCAGCGTGTCGGCGCGAATTTCCACGGGTCCTCCGCGCGCGCGGCGCGACAGCAGGCAGGCGATGGAACGATGGTGACCCCGGCGCGATTCGAACGCACGACCTGTCCCTTAGGAGGGGACCGCTCTATCCAGCTGAGCTACGGGGCCATGCCGGGGATTCTCGCATGATCGCCGATGATGGCGAAGCCGTGCCGGAAGCCAGGGGCGCTTTGCCGGTGCTGCCCGGTGGGCCGGCGGGCCGGCGCGCTCTGCTAAAATCGGGGTTCCCCAGGGCGCCTGCGCGCCCGACACCGTCTTCTGGAGCACGCATGCCCACCGATCTTCTCAAGGCCCTCGGCCTTGGCAGCACCAATTCCGGCACCTACCTTGGCAGCGGCGAATGGTCCAAGACCACCGATGCCGGCCTGCTGCAGTCGATCAACCCGACCACCAACGAAGTGATCGCCGAAGTCCACGCCAGCAGCCAGGCCGACTACGAAAAGATCGTCGAACGTGCCCAGGCCGCCTTCAAGGTGTGGCGCACCACCCCCGCGCCGCGCCGCGGCGAAGCGGTGCGCCTGTGCGGTGACGCACTGCGCCGGCACAAGGACGCACTGGGTTCGCTGGTCGCGCTGGAAATGGGCAAGAGCAAGCCCGAAGGCGATGGCGAAGTGCAGGAGATGATCGACATCGCCGACTTCGCCGTGGGCCAGAGCCGCATGCTGTACGGCTACACCATGCACTCCGAGCGCCCCGGCCACCGCATGTACGAGCAGTACCAGCCGCTGGGCCTGGTGGGCATCATCAGCGCGTTCAACTTCCCGGTCGCGGTGTGGGCGTGGAACTCGTTCCTGGCCGCGATCTGCGGTGACATCTGCATCTGGAAGCCGTCCAACAAGACGCCGCTCACCGCGATCGCCAGCATGAAGATCTGCAACGAGGCGCTGAAGGCCGGCGGATTCCCGGACATCTTCTTCCTGATCAACGACGCCGGCGTCGAGCTGGCGCAGCAGTTCGTCGACGACAAGCGCATCCCGCTGATCAGCTTCACCGGCTCCACCCAGGTCGGCCGCACCGTCGGCGAGCGCGTCGCCCGCCGCATGGGCCGCAGCCTGCTGGAACTGGGCGGCAACAATGCCATCATCCTGGACGAAACCGCCGACCTGAAGCTGGCCATTCCCGGCATCGTGTTCGGTGCCGTAGGCACCGCCGGCCAGCGCTGCACCACCACGCGCCGCCTGATCGTGCACGAGTCCATCTACGACACCGTACTGTCCACGCTGGTAAAGGCGTACAAGCAGGTGGAAGGCAAGATCGGCGATCCGCTGGACCCGACCAACCTGATGGGCCCGTTGAACAGCCAGGCCGCCGTGCAGCAGTTCCTGGCCTCCATCGAGAAAGCCAAGGCCAGCGGCGGCACCGTCGAAACCGGCGGCACCGCCATCGACCGCCCGGGCAACTTCGTGCTGCCGGCCATCGTCACCGGCCTGAAGAATTCCGATGAAGTGGTGCAGCACGAGACCTTCGCGCCGATCCTGTACGTGATGAAGTACAAGACGCTGGACGAAGCCATCGACATGCAGAACGCCGTGCCGCAAGGCCTGTCGTCGTCGATCTTCACGCAGAACCTGAAGGCGGCCGAGCAGTTCCTGTCGGCGGCCGGCAGCGACTGCGGCATCGCCAACGTCAACATCGGCACCAGTGGCGCGGAGATCGGCGGCGCGTTCGGTGGCGAGAAGGAAACCGGCGGCGGTCGCGAATCCGGCTCGGATGCATGGAAGGTCTACATGCGCCGCCAGACCAACACGATCAACTACTCCGACTCGCTGCCGCTGGCACAGGGCATCAAGTTCGACCTGTAGTCTGTGCACGGCCGGCGCCACCCGGGCGCCGGCCGCAACGCCCTTACCGGAACACACAGGACCCCTGCCCTGTCCATGTATTCGCTCGCACGCCCCTTCCTCTTCGGCCTGGACGCCGAACATGCCCACGGACTGGGGCTCAAGGCCCTGGACCTGGCCTACCGCACCGGTACCAGCCCGCTGGTGGCACGCCCCATCACGCCCATGCCCACCAAGGTGATGGGCCTGACGTTCCCCAATCCGGTCGGCCTGGCCGCCGGTCTGGACAAGAACGGGGCGCACATCGATGCCTTGTTCGCGCTGGGCTTCGGTTTCGTCGAGATCGGTACGGTCACCCCCAAGCCCCAGCCCGGCAACCCCAAGCCGCGCATGTTCCGTCTGCCTCAGCACCAGGCGGTGATCAACCGCCTGGGTTTCAACAACGAAGGCGTCGACGCGCTGGTACGCAACGTGGAAGCCGCACGCCGCGAGCGCGGCCTGCTGGGCATCAACATCGGCAAGAACAAGGACACCGCCAACGAACGCGCGGCAGCCGACTACCTGTACTGCCTGGAGCGCGTCTACCCGCTGGCCGACTACATCACGGTCAACATCTCCTCGCCCAACACCGCCGGGCTGCGCGAGCTGCAGGAAGAGCAGGCCCTGCGCCAGTTGATCGGCACCCTGCGCGATGCGCAGGAAGACCTGGCTGCACAACATGGCAAGCGCGTGCCGATGCTGGTCAAGATCGCACCCGACCTGTCCGACAGCGACATCGATGCGGTCGCGCGCGTGCTGGGCGACATGGCGGTCGATGGCGTCATCGCCACCAATACCACGGTCTCGCGCATCAGCGTGCAGGACCATCGCCACGCGCACGAAACCGGTGGCCTCTCCGGCGCACCGCTGATGGGCCAGGCCACGCTGGTACTGCGCCGCATGCGCACCCGGCTGCCCGACCACATTCCGCTGATAGGCGTGGGCGGCATCATGTCCGGCGCCGATGCCGTGGCGAAGATGTCGGCCGGCGCATCGCTGGTGCAGTGCTATACCGGCCTGGTCTATCGCGGTCCTGAACTCATCCGCGAATGCGTGGAGGCCATCCGCCGCCGCCGCGAGGCGCCGAGCCGCGGCGCCGTGGCGCCGGAATGAGCCCGCCCTGGCAGCTGCTGGAAAACGCGCCGCTGAAGGCGCGCAACACGTTCGGTATCGCCGCCACCGCGCCGTGGCTGGTCGAGGTGCACGACAGCGCTGCCCTGCCGCACGTGCTGGCGTTGCCGCAGGTGGTACAGGCGCCGCCGCTGGTCATCGGGGGTGGCAGCAACCTGCTCTTCGCGGGTGATCCTGCGGGCGCGGTGATTTCGCTGGCGACGCGCGACGTCCGCGTGCTCTCGCAGGACGGCGACCATGCCATCGTGCGTGCCGATGCCGGCATGCCCTGGCATCCGCTGGTGATGTGGACGTTGGCACAGGGCCTGTGCGGGCTGGAGAACCTGGCCCTGATCCCGGGCACCGCCGGCGCGTCGCCCATCCAGAACATCGGGGCGTATGGCACCGAAGTGGGCGAGTTCATCCACGTGGTGGAAGCGCTGGACCGCACCACCGGTGAACTGCAGCGCCTGGACCGCAGCGCCTGTGCCTTCGCCTACCGCGACAGCGTGTTCAAGCATCATCCCGACCGTTATCTCGTGACCGCCGTGGAGTTCGCGTTGCCGCGCACGCCGGCGCTGCGCCTCGACTACGCCGGCATCCGCGAAGAACTGGGCGCGATGGGGGTTTCCGCTCCCGGCGCGCGCGATGTCGCCGATGCCGTGGTGCGCATCCGCAGCCGCAAGCTGCCCGACCCCGCCGTGGTCGGCAACGCCGGCAGCTTCTTCAAGAATCCCATCGTCTCCCAGTCGCAGGCCGACGCGTTGCAGGTGGACTATCCGACGCTGCCGGTGTTCCGTGGCGATGCTCCGCACAACCGCAAGCTGTCCGCGGCGTGGATGATCGAGGCATGCGGGTGGAAGGGCCATCGTGATGGAGACGCCGGTGTCTCGGCCGACCATGCGCTGGTGCTGGTCAACCATGGCGATGCGAGTGGCGCCCAGCTGCTGGCGCTGGCGCGCCGCATCGCCGCGTCGGTGCACGCACGCTTCGGCATCGCCATCGAGCCGGAACCAAAGGTCATCGGGGCCCACTGGTAGGCGCCCGGCAGCCCTCATGCCCGCCATTCCCGTCCACTTCCGCGCTGCGTTGCTGATGCTGGGCAGTACGGTGCTGTTCGCGCTGATGGTGGTGGCCATCCGGCTGGCCTCGGCCACGCTGCACACGTTCGAGATCGCGTTCTTCCGCAACTTCTTCGGCCTGGTCGCCGCCGCGCCGCTGCTGCTCAGGCACGGGCCCGGATTCCTGAAGACCGACCAGTTCCCGCGCTACCTGTTCCGCTGCGTGATCGGCATCTGTTCGATGCTGGCCGGTTTCTGGGCCATCGGCCACCTGCCCCTGGCGCAGGCGGTCTCGCTGTCGTATTCCACGCCCATCTTCGTCACCCTCGCCGCCGCCGCCCTGTTGAACGAGAAGGTCAGAGCGCGGCGCTGGACCGCGGTGATCCTGGGTTTCGTCGGCGTGCTGGTGATCGTGCGGCCGGGCTCGTCCGAGTTCACTGCCGATGCGCTGATCGCGGTGCTGGCCGCGGTGATGAGCGCCATCGTCGCCATCCAGATCAAGCAGCTGTCGCAGACCGAGCCCGCCGACGGCATCGTCATCTACACCACGCTGTTGTGGGTCCCCATGTCGCTGGTACCGGCGGTGGGTGTGTGGGAATGGCCCCAAGGCATCACCTGGGTCTGGGTGGTGGCGGCGGGATTCCTGGGCACCGGCGGGCACATGCTGTGGACGCGTGCGCTGAAACAGGGGGAAGTCTCCGCACTCACGCCCATCAGCTTCATGCAGTTGCCGGTGGTGGCGATCTTCGGCTGGTGGCTGTTCGACGAAGGCCTGGACCGTTGGACGCTGCTCGGCGCCGGCATCATCTTCGGTGCGAACGCCTACATCGCCCACCGCGAAGCCGTGCTGTCGCGTCGGTCTGCGTCCGAAGCGGCGAGTTCGGCGGCCAAGCCCGGCGAATGATCAGCCCTGGCTGCCGGGCCGCCTGCCTTCGCGGTAACGGCTGACGAATTCCGCCTCCGGCTCGTCGAGGTCCTTCGGATCCGCGGCCAGCAGGGGCGCCACGTAGCGCCGGTGCAACGCGTCCGCATCCGTGGGACGCCCGAGCTCGCGATAGACGTCGATCAGGTTCCACGCCGCCGTCCGCGTCTCCACGTGCTCCTCGCCATACACCGTGCGGCGCAGTGCGAACAGTTCCAGGTACTGCGCCAGCGCCAGGTCCAGCCGCGTCGTCTTGCGCAGCGCTTCGGCACGGATGACCATGGCCATCTGCGCCTGCGGATGCTTGCCGCCCAACACCTTCAATGCCAGCGGCTGCGTATCGGCCAGCAATGCCAGGGCAGCCTCGGGCTGGCGGGCATTCAGCAGCGTACCGGCGTGGTTGACCAGGATCGACAGCGTGTCGGGATGGGTAGGCCCGAGCGTGCGGCTGCGGACGGCGATGACCTGCTCTTCCAGCGGCAGTGCCGACGCATAGTCTTCAAGCCGGGCGAAGGCGGTAGCCAGGTTCAGGCGCGTGCGGACGGTCTGCGGATGATCGCGTCCCAGCACGCGCTCCCGCGCCGCCAGCACGTCCTTCATCATCGGCAATGCGGCTTCCGCCTCGCCGGAATCCACCATCATCGTCGCCAGCGTGCCGCGTGCCTGCAGTGCGACCGGATGCTCGCTGCCCAGCTTGCGGATGTAGGTGGTGGTGAGCTGTTGCTGCATTTCGACGGCCGCCTGCTTCTCGCCGCCCATGATGCGCAGCACTGCCAGGTTGCCCATCGCGGACAGCGTCTCGTCATGGTCCGGGCCCAGCACCTCGGTGCGCAGGCGGACCACCTTCTCCATGTTGGTGCGGGCCTCGTCCAGCTCGCCCAGCGAGCGTTGCGTCGCCGACAGGTTGTTCAACGCCTCCAGCGTACCGGCATCGCGCTCGCCCACCGTGGCCAGCAGCCGGTCGTGCACCGCCTGCACCATGCCCTTGGCGCGGGGACGGTCGCCGCGTGCGGAGATCACCTGCGCCTGCGCGAGCTCCAGCTTCACGCGCGTGCGGTCGTTGACCGGCAGCCCGAGCGCGCGCGGCAAAGCCGCACGCAGCAGGTTGTCGGCCTGGTCAATGTGCGCGCCCTCCAGCAAGGCCTGCACCTGCGCCTCGCGTGCCTGCAGCGTCGCCTGCGCGCCCTGCCCCATGGTGCGGCTGCGGTAATCCGCGACCTGCCCGAACTGCGCGGCCGCCTTGTCGTACAACCCGATCGCGGAGTAGACGCGCGCCACGGATTCGCGCAGGTTGGCCGCCACCGCGGGCTGATCGGCGAAATCGCGGGCGATGGCCTCTTCCGCGTTGGCCAGCAGCTGGCGATCCACCAGGCTGCGCGCCAGGTCCACCGTGCTGGTTTTCGCCAGCGTGCTGCCGAAGCCCTCGGCCGCCGACGGATCGACCGATGCCACCTGCCGGTAGAGTCCTTCGGACAGGCCGACGCCCATGGTCTCGATGTCGATGTCTTCCAGCATCGACTGCTGGAAGGCCGCGACTTTCTCCAGTTCCGCACTGCGCGCTTCCGCCACGGCCTTCTGCGTGCGCGCCTGTTGCAGCCCGTACAACGACAGCCCCAGGCCACCCAGCAGCGCCAGCAGCACCGCAAACCCCGCGGCGACGGCGGTGCGATGGCGGCGCACGAACTTGCCCCAGACGTATCCCCGGCGCGCCGGTGCGGCCTGCACGGGCTTGCCATCGAGATAGCGCTGCAGGTCTTCGCCCAGCGCAGCGGCGGATGCGTAGCGCGCCTCGCGTTCGTGCTGTAGCGCCTTGAGGACCACCCAGTCCAGGTCGCTGCGCAGCACCCGGTGCATGCCGGGAAGGCTGAGGCCGCGGCTGACGGCGAGCTCGCGCGCCTGCGCGGGTGGCAATGCCGCCAGCCTGGCCGACGGCGCTGCCGCGACCAGCGTATCGGCCGACCAGGTTTCACCGACGGCATCGGGCCGCACGCCGGTGATCAGTTCGTACAGCACCACCCCCAGCGAGTAGACGTCGCTGCGCGTGTCCACCTTGGTGGCGTCTCCGCTGGCCTGTTCCGGGCTCATGTACTCGGGCGTGCCCGCGTGCTCGACCCCGGCATCCCCCTGCGCGAGCGTGGCCGCGGTAGCGATGCCGAAGTCGATGATCTTGGGCAATGGCCGGCCATCGATGGTGTCCACCAGCAGGTTGGCCGGCTTCAGGTCGCGATGCACGATGCCCTTGTGGTGCGCGTGCTGCACGCCCTCGCAGATGCGGATGAACAGCTCGATGCGCTGGCGCAGCGGCAGCTGCCGCTCATGACAGTAGCGTGTCAGCGGACTGCCTTCGATCAGCTCCATCGCGAAGAAGGGGAATCCGTCGCCGGTGGTGCCCGCGTCGTAGATCTGCGCGATGGCGGGGTGGCGCATCTGCGCCAGCAGCTGGCGCTCCACTTCGAAATAGGCCAGATGTCGCGCCTGCAACCGTTGCGATCGCAACAGCTTCAGCGCCACCGTGCGGCGCACCGGCTCCAGCTGCGCGGCCCGGTAGACCTCGCCCATGCCGCCGCGCCCCAGCAGGCCTTCGATGCGGTAGTGCCCGAGGCGTGCGCCGGGCGCCAGCGTGCCGTCGGCGGCCGCCGCGGCCTCGTCCACGCGCGTGGCCAGGCTCTCGGTGGGCGCAAGGTCGTCGTGCGGATGCTGCGTGCTCATGCCACTTCCCCCTGTGGAAGGTGCATGGTAGCGGAACGCCCTGCGGGCACGCGCCGATGCGGCTAAACTCGGGGTCCGTCCGCCCTTTCCTCCCACGGCATGTCCACGGACAAGCAGGACCCCCACACCACCCTACGCACGGTATTGAGCGGCGGCCCGCGCCCGCTTTCGCCGCGCTCGGCGTGCGTGGTGGTGATCCAGGGCGAGGGCCTGGGCCGGCGTGCCGACGTGGACGACCGGCGGATCGTGGTGGGTCGCTCGCAGGAAGCCGACCTGCACATCCCGCACAACAGCGTCTCCCGCCGGCATTGCGAGATCTGGCGCGATGGCGATGCGTACCGGGTGCGCGACCTGGGCGCGACCAACGCCACGCGATTGAACGACACGCCGGTGCAGGAAGCCGCCCTCAACGACGGCGACCACCTGACGCTGGGCGAGAGCGTGCTGAAGTTCATCAGCCACAGCAGCGTGGAAGCGCACTACCACGAAGAGATCTACCAGCTGGCCACGCACGATGCGTTGACCGAGATGTACAACCGCCGGCATTTCATCGAGACCGTCGACCGGGAAATCGCCCGCGCCATGCGCCACCAGCGGCCGCTGACGATGTGCATCATCGATGTGGACCTGTTCAAGCCCATCAACGACCGGTACGGCCATATTTCCGGCGACAACGTGCTGAAGCAGATCGCCGGCCTGGTACGCCGGCATGTGCGCAACGACGATGCCGCGGCCCGCATCGGGGGCGAGGAGTTCGCCGTGCTGCTGCCGGAATGCAATGCGGAAGCCGCCTACGGGTTCGCCGAGCGCCTGCGCGAAGCGGTGGCCGGCGTGCTGTTCCGGCCCGGCGGGGAACCGCAGTCCATCACCGTCAGCATCGGCATCGCCGCACTGACGCCCGACCGCGACACCTGCGGCCGCATGATGGCCGCCGCGGACGCCGCGCTGTACCGCGCCAAGAGCGAAGGCCGCAACCGGGTGTGCATCGAGCACTAGCGGTCTGCAGCTCCTTCGGATGACACGGCAGGCCTGTCGATCAGGCTGACGCCCAGCCCTGCGTCCCGCCACGCATCGATGCCGCCCCGCAGCGGCAGCACGTCGCGGTAGCCGGCACGCCGCAGCTTGCCGGCCATCCAGGCCGCGGACACTTCATCGGGGCAGGCGCAGTAGATGACGATCTTCTGTTCGCGCGGATACGTGGTCAGGATGCCGTCCAGCTGGCGCTCGTCGGCGAAGACGGCGCCGGGGATGACGTACGGGTCCACGTCGCGGAAACCGGGGGCGCGGATGTCGAAGACCACCGGCGCCGCGCCGTCGCGCAGCAGGCCGGCCAGTTCGTCCACCTCGATGCGCGCGGCCTCGAGCGAACGGAACAGCGCCCGGCGGCGCCACCAGCGCCAGCCGATATAGGCCGCCAGCAGCACGCCGATCACCACGCCCGCGCCGGTCCCCAGTTGCGAGAGCGTATCGATGACCGTCTCCACCTGGTTGGAGAACACCACGCCCAGCCCGAGCCCAAGCCCGGCCCACAGGGCGGCACCCAGCCCGTCGTAACGCAGGAACGGCGGCAGCGACGCCTGCATGGCGCCCGCCATCGGCACCGACACCATCGACAGGCCGGGGACGAACTTGGCCACCGACAGCACGCGGATGCCGAAACGGCCATAGAAACGCTCGGTGCGCTTCATGCAGGTGTCGCGCGACAGCGACAGGCGGCACAGGGTCTGCAGGGTCCTGTTCCCGTAACGGCGCCCCGCGTAGAACCACACGCTGTCGCCGACCAGGCTGGCGGCCACCGATACCGCCAGCACCCCGAGCAGGGGCAACCACATCGTTTCCGGTTGCATGGCCAGGCCGGCGCCGACCAGGATCAGCGTGGGCATCGCGGGCACAGGAAGGCCCAGCGACAACGCCAGCACGTTGAAGAACACCAGCACCACGCCGTACTTGTCGATCAGGTCCTGCATCGGATTCCCCGGGGAGCGCACCGTCGCGCAGGAAGGGCGCGCCGTGCCCGATCATGTTCCGCCTGCCGCCGGGCGGCGGCAAGCGGCGTCCGCGCAACGATGCGTTACGGCCCCTGTTTGCGCACTGGCATACCAGCCGACGTGCCGGGCACACTGGCGACCGGACACGCGACGACGACGGAAGCATGAAGACACTCGGCATGATCGGCGGCATGAGCTGGGAATCCACCCTCCCCTACTACCGCGTGGTCAACGAAACGGTGCGCGCGCACCTGGGCGAACTGCACTCGGCGCGGCTGGTGCTTTACAGCGTGGACTTCGACGACATCGAACGCCTGCAGCGCGCTGGCGACTGGTCGGCGGCGGGGGACGCGATGGCGGACGCCGCGCGTGCACTGCACGCGGCCGGCGCCGACCTGCTGATCCTCTGCACCAACACCATGCACAAGGTCGCCGGCGCCATCGAAGCGGCCACGCCGCTCCCGTTGCTGCACATCGCCGATGCCACGGCGGAGGCGATCCGCGCCGCGGGACTGAAGCGCGTGGGCCTGCTGGGCACGCGCTTCACCATGGAACAGGATTTCTACCAGGCCCGGCTGCGCGCACACGGCATCGAGGCGCAGGTGCCCGATGCCGCGGACCGCGACGAGGTGCACCGCATCATCTACGAAGAACTCTGCCTCGGGCAGGTTCGCGACGCGTCCCGCCAGCGCTTCCGGGACACCATGGCGCGCCTGGTCGAATCCGGCGCGGAAGGCATCATCCTGGGCTGCACCGAGATCATGCTGCTCGTGCAGCCGGGCGACGTGGACGTACCCACCTTCGACACCACCACCCTGCATGCACGCGCCGCCGCCCTGCGGTGCATTGCCGGCGATTGAGCAGCGCAGGGGCGTGTTGCGGCGCATGATCCGCGTGCACGCGCGGCGGTCACATGCAGCCCTCGAGGGGGCATAAGCGGTCACTCCTGGGGGTTTGCGCAGCCAAATCCCCCGTCGTCACGCGCGCTTAATTCCCTCTGCGGCATCACCTCGCACCCTACGGCGCTGTACGGAGCCGCAGGCGCCGCACGCACCGCGTTCATCCCGGTTGTACGTCCTCGTCATCTGGCCGCTACGGAGGGTTCGATCATGGTCACACCGTTCCGCCCCGCACGTTTCCCCGTCCTGGTCGCGGCTGCCGCCGTCACCGTCTTCGTCGCCGCGCCGCTCAAGGCGGAAGAGGGCGACTACAGCTTCTGGCAGACGCTGGTGAACCTGGTCTCGCCGCCCAAGGCGGACAACAAGGTCACGGCCACGCAGCGCACGGGTGCGTATCCGCTGCTTTCCAATCCTTCCGGCTACAACGATGGCTTCCAGCCTGGTCGTTACAGCGAATGGCAGACCATCCAGCTGGCGCCGGAAACCGGCGCGGTCTGCGGCGACGGTTCGCCGTTCAAGTTCTTCGTCAACCGCGTGGCCGACACGCGAAACACCATCCTCTACATGGAAGGCGGCGGCGCGTGCTGGGACTACGCCAGTTGCAGCGGGCAGAGCGGCGTACGCGGCGCGCGCAACCCCAACGGCATCCCGGACGACTACATGAGCCTGCTGAATCCCGGCGCGAGCCTGGTCAGTCCTTTCGTCACCCGCGTGAGTCCGTTCGATGCGGTGAAGACGCAGCAGTGGAACATGGTCTACATCCCCTACTGCACGGGCGACATCTACAGCGGCGACCGCGTCGCCGTGTACAACGATCCCACCGGCCAGCAGTCGCCACTGGTATGGCACCACAACGGCGTGCGCAACGTGCGGGCGGTGGTGAGCTGGCTGAAGGACAACCTGCCGCGGCCCACGCAGATGCTCTCGACCGGCTGCAGCGCCGGCGGTGCCGGCAGCCTGACCAGCTACCATCCGCTGCGCCGCGACCTGGCGCCCACGCGCGGTTTCCTGATCGACGACTCGGGCCCCATCTTCCCCACGCCGGTGAACGGCGACCCGGTGCAATACCCGTCGCAGCCGCTCATGGCACTGATCCGCCAGGCCTGGGGCCTGGACCAGCCCAACGGCCCCTTGCCGTACCTGGCCAGCGGCATGCCCCAGTTCAACCTGGGTGAGCTGGGCAGCCTGTACCCCGCGCTGTCGGCCCGGTATCCGAACGACCGGCTGGGACACACGCACTTCTGGAAGGACCTGAACTACTCGTCGTATTCCTACGAGCGTTTCTACCCCGACATCGCCAACGCACCGGACCAGGCCACCAAGGAGGCCCGCATCCACGCCCGCTGGGATACGGATACCGCACGGCTGCGCGACCGGTTGAACACGCTGGACAACGTCGGGGGCTATTTCCCGCAGTACCGGGCGCTAAACGAAAGCCACTGCACCACCATCGTCGACTTCAAGAACGGCGACGTGCAGGCGCAGAACCTGCAGCTGAAGCAGTTCATCGACAGCGTGCTCGATGGCCAGGGCAAGGTGCTAGACGCCAGCGAGCAGGACGACAAGGCCGACAAGGCCAAGCCGTTCAACCCGCTTTACTGGCTGGTCGACCAGTTGCTGGGATGAAGTCCACGCCCGGGGCCGCCCTGTCGCGGCGCTCCCGGCATACAGGAACTGCGCATGAAGAAGGTGCTGATGCTGCTGATGCCATGCCTGGTCTTCGCCGCTGCCATGCTCTGGTGGAAGCGCGAGGACGCAGGCGTGGCGTCGCACGCGACGCGTCAATCCTCGACTGCCCACGACAACCCCTCGCCAGCGCTGGCGTCACTGCAAGCGACGCCGCAAGCCAGGAGGCACCGGGAGCGGCAACACTTCGAAGCCGACGCGAAGGATTTTTTCGCGCGCGCCGCCTCGATGCGTGCCGTGGAGCGCAGCGAACGCGCCGATGCGCTGTCGCGCCGGATCGACCACTACGAGGCCAACGGCGGCCTCTCCGCCGGCGAGGCCGTGCTGCTGCGGACCGCGCTGGTGCAGGCGACCGTGGAGGATCCTGCGCGACAGGCGGAATCCGTCGCCGCCATCGCCGACCGCTACCGCGCGCATGCCGACCAGCGCATGGCCGCGTTCGCCGCGCAACAACGCAACGACCCGCGCTTCCAGTCCTACAAGGCGCGCGAAGCCCAGGTGGTGTCCGAAGTGATGGCGATGACCTCGGTGCCGGCCGGGCTCACCCGCGACCAGTACCTGCGCCAACGGCTGCAGCAGGAGCGCGAGCGGGCCTACGCGCCGTGAAGCTGTTGCTGTAGGAGCGACGTGAGTCGCGACCGCACGGCTGGCAGTGCCCCGATGGCGCGATGGGCGCTGTGATGCCGAAACAGTGTTGATCCTTCGTCAAGGATCAGTGCCCATCATGGTTCCGGTCGCGACTCACGTCGCTCCTACAGAAGGCAGGACGCGCTACCGCACCTGCCACGGCCGCTCGCGGATGCGGAACAGTACCAGGTAGACGCCGGCGACCCAGGCCGTGCCGGCCGCCCAGCCGCCGAGGATGTCCGAGGGGTAATGCACGCCCAGGTAGATCCGGGATGCGCCGACGGCCAGGACGAACAGTCCCGCAAGCGCCACCACGGCCCAGCGGAATCGCGTATGCCAGCACAGCAGGATCACCGCCATGGCGAGTGTCGCCGACCCCATCGCATGGCCGCTGGGGAAGCTGAAGGTGTGTTCCGGCGCGATCGACTCCCACAGCGAGGGACGGTCACGCTGGAAGAACTGCTTGGTGGCCAGGTTGAGCAGCGCGGAGCCGGCGAACGACACGCCGGCGAACATGGCCTCGCGCCAGCGGCGCGCGACCAGCAGGCCCAGCGTCAGGGCGATGTCCACCGGCACGACGCCCCACTGGTAGCCGATGGCCGACATGAAGACGAAGAAGCGGTCCAGCGCCGGGCCGGCGAGATCGTGCGCGCGCCACAGCAGCGGATCGTCGAAGTAGAAGGCTTCCAGTTCGTGGACTTCGTCGGCCAGCTCGACGAACGCCCACAACGGCAGCAGCAGGCCGACGAACAGCAAGGCGATGCGCCAGCCATGCTGGCGGAACAGGCCTGCGATGAAGCGCAGGCCGCTGGCCAGCAGCTCAGCCGGCGCCACGCGCGTACTTGGTCGCAACGTAGTCGTCGATCAGGGTGACGAACTCCTGCGCGATGTTCTCGCCGCGCAGGGTGATCTTCTTCTCGCCATCGACGAACACCGGCGCCGCCGGTGCCTCGCCCGTGCCCGGCAGCGAGATGCCGATGTTGGCGTGGCGCGACTCGCCCGGCCCGTTCACCACGCAGCCCATCACCGCCAGCGTCATGTTCTCGGCGCCGGGATGGGTGACCTTCCACTCCGGCATCTTGCCGCGCACGTGCTCCTGCACGACCTTGGCCAGTTCCTGGAAGAATTCGGAGGTGGTGCGGCCGCAACCGGGGCACGCGGTGACCATCGGCGTGAACGCGCGCAGGCCGGTGGTCTGCAGCAGTTCCTGCGCGACGATGACTTCCTGCGTGCGCGACTGGCCGGGTTCGGGCGTCAGCGAGATGCGGATGGTGTCGCCGATGCCTTCCTGCAGCAGCACCGCCAGCGCGGCCGACGACGCCACGATGCCCTTGCTGCCGATGCCGGCCTCGGTCAGGCCCAGGTGCAGCGCGAAATCGGAGCGGCTGGCCATGTCGCGATACACGGCGATCAGTTCCTGCACGCCGCTGACCTTGGCCGACAGCACGATGCAATCGCGCGGCAGGCCGATCTCGACGGCGCGTTCGGCCGAATCCACCGCCGAGCGGATCAGCGCCTCGCGCAGCACGCGGCCGGCATCCCACGGGATCTCGCGCGCGTGGTTCTCGTCCATCAGCTGCGCGGCCAGCGCCTGGTCCAGCGAACCCCAGTTGGCGCCGATGCGCACCGGCTTGCCGTAGCGGATGGCGAATTCGATCAGCTGCGCGAACTGGGTGTCGCGCTTCTTGCCGAAACCGACGTTGCCCGGATTGATGCGGTACTTGGCCAGCGCCTCGGCGCAGGCCGGTTCGCCCGCCAGCAACTGGTGGCCGTTGTAGTGGAAGTCGCCGATCAGCGGCACCGACACGCCCATCATCGCCAGCTTGTCGCGGATGCGCGGAATGGCGGCGGCGGACTCCGGATTGTTGACGGTCAGGCGGACCATTTCCGAACCGGCGCGCCAGAGTTCGGCCACCTGCTTCACGCTGCCGGCGATGTCGGCGGTGTCGGTATTGGTCATGGACTGCACCACCACCGGCTGCCCGCCGCCCAGCGTCACCCCGCCGACCTGCACGGTGCGGGTGATGCGGCGGGGCCAGGGAGCAGCGTCGGTAGGGGGCGTGGGGCGGGTGACGGCGTCGTACATGGGCCAATTGTAGCGTGCGCGGTGCGGCCATCCACGAAGCCCCCTGCTCGGGGACGGGACGGGTGCGACCGGCCGTCGCAGGCCCGCCGCGCCTGCTTGCACTAGCATGTAGGCATGTCCACGGCCGTCCTGACGCCTTCTCCGTCCTTCCTGCGAACGTTGTGCAACCTGCGTTGGGTGGCCATCGTCGGCCAGGCCGTCACGGTGCTGGTCGCACTGGGGCCCTTGGGCATGCGGCTGCCGCAATGGCCGTTGTGGAGCGGCATCGCGGCGCTGGCGGCGTTCAACCTCTACGCCAGCTGGCGCAGCCGGCGGCCCCGGCAGGAGACGCCGGCGGAAGCCTTCACGCACATGCTGGTGGACGTGGCCGTGCTGGCCTGGCTGGTCGCCTGGAGTGGCGGTATCGGCAATCCGTTCAGTTCGATGTTCCTGTTGCTGATCGCGGTGTCCGCGCTCGTGCTGCCGTTGCGCTGGGTGCTGGCCACCGGCGTGGCCTGCCTGGTGGGCTATGTGCTGACGGCCTTGTTCGGCCGGCCGCTGCCGCACATGCATGGCAACAGCTTCAACGTGCACCTGTGGGGCATGGCGGTGAACTTCGTGCTGTCGGCCGGCGTGGTGCTGTATTTCTCGACGCGCCTGGTAGCGGCGTTGCGCCAGCGCGAACAGGAACTCGCCCGGCTGCGCGAGCGCTTCGCGCGCAACGAAGGCATCGTGGCGCTGGCCACCCACGCCGCGGCAGTGGCCCACGAATTGAATACGCCGCTGGCCACCATGACGCTGCTGGCCGAAGACATCCGCGAACATGCGGCCGACGTCGAGACACGCGAGGATGCCGCGACGATGCGCGAACTGATCGACCTGTGCCGCGATCGCGTGCGCGCCCTGGCCGCATCGGCCGATCTGGGCACGCCCGCCGCGGTGGACCTGGATGGCGTGGTGCAGCGTTGGCTGCTGGTACGGCCCACCATCGAACTGCAGCGCACCGGCGCCCTGCCCCCGTGGCTGGCGGTCGATGCCTCCACCGGCCACCTGTTGCAGGCCCTGCTGAACAATGCCGCCGACGCCAGCCGCCAGGCCGGATCGCAGCGCGTGGACCTGGACCTGCGTTGCGAAGGCGACGAACTGGTCGGCACCGTGCGCGACTACGGCAACGGCTTCCACGAGTCGCTGCCGTTCCAGTCGGACCAGCTGTTCCGCACCAGCAAGCCCGACGGCATGGGCGTGGGGCTGGCGTTGTCGCACGCCACCCTTGAACGACTGGGAGGCCGCATGAGCATGCAGGCGGTGCAGCCCAAGGGCGTGCAGGTACAGTTCCGGCTGCCGGTCGCGCCCGCAAACGAGGAAACACCATGAAAGGCCTGCTGGTCGACGACGACGAGCTGTACGCACGCACCCTGCAGCGCAGCCTGGCGCGCAAGGGCATCGAGACCGAGATCGCCTTCGACGCCGCCACCGCGCTGGCGCTCGCGCGCGAACACGCGCCGGATTTCGCGCTGGTAGACCTGAAACTGGGCGCCGATTCGGGCCTGGCGCTGATCGAACCCCTGCGCAGCGTGCGCGCGGACATGCGCATCCTGCTGGTGACCGGTTATGCAAGCGTTGCCACCGCGGTGGAATCCATCAAGCGCGGCGCCGACGACTACCTGCCCAAGCCGGCCACGGTGCCGACCATCCTGCGCGCCCTGGGCCTGGAAGCACCCGCGGAGTCGTCCGGCACGCCTTCCGCCGACGACACCATGACGCCGCTCAGCCGGCTGGAGTGGGAGCACATCCAGCAGGCGCTGGCCGAAACCGACGGCAACATCTCCGCCGCCGCACGCCTGCTGGGCATGCACCGGCGTTCACTGCAGCGCAAGCTGGCCAAGCGGCCGGGACCCGAGCGGCGTTGGGTGGACGAGTAGCCGCATCGGTCAGCGCATCCGCTTTCGACGTGCAGGGCATGCGCACCCTCGGGAAACGGATCGCTACTACAGCCTCACCCGCGCACCATGCAACTGCGGAGCGCCATCGGCCACATCGGTCCAGACCAGCCAGGCGGTGTCCGCGGTTGCCTGCAACCTGGGGATGCCGCTCGCACGGCCACGCGCGGCCAGCGTCGCCACCTCGGTGCGTGCCGCATCGCCCCACGCCAGGTCGTAACGCCCCAGCATGAGACGCTGGCTGTCGTCGGCCGACTGTTCAAGCCAGCTCAGCAGCAATCCATCACCGCTGCGCACCAGCCCCAGCCGCCCCAGCACCTGGGTTCCACTGGCCAGCGTGACCGGCGCGCTGAAGGCATCCCCGGCATTCTCCGACATCGCCGCCTTCACCTCCGGCACACCGCCGGCCTCGGTGTACCAGGCCACCCACACCCTGTTGCCATCGGCCACGACGACGGGACCATTGACCGGGCAGCCGGCGATCTTCCAGTCATCGGCGTGCACGTCACGCGGTGCAGTCCACGCAACACCATCGAAACGCACGATGCGGGTGTCGCGGATTTCATCTTGGGTGCGCCCGCGATACACCACTACCGCGCCCCGGTCGGTCATCGCGGATGACGTGGTGCAGCAGTCGCAGGTGGAGGCATCCAGCGGCCATTCGCCCTCCTGCGCAACCTGCGGGTCGTAGAACGCAGCGCGCAGCATCATGGCGGCACCACCGGCATGATCGTGGCCATCGTCATGACCGTCATGGCCACCGGTTGCCGCCTTCTGCCGGCTGTCCAGCCACGCGATGCCGAGCGTATCCGCGGACTGCGGCCAGAACGTCACGAAGCCATGGTCGCCCGGCGTCCCGGCGGGATGCACCAGCCGTGGCATCGTCCACGTGGCACCTCCGTCGCCGGAACGGACCAGGTCCACGCCGTAATCCATCCGTCCGGGCCCGGTGCTGCGCAGCCAGTGCGCCCACAACGACCCGTCCTGCAACGCGTAGACATGCGGTGTATCGGCCCAGTTGCGGAAGAAGTCCTGGCGCTGTGCAATCGTAAGGGGCGCCGACCATGCGGCCGGCGGCGTACCGCCCGGATTAAATCGGCTGAATTGCAGGCGCAGGTCCTTCCCGCTGGAAGGCTCCAGCCAGCTCAGCAGCAGGTCCCCGTCGGCGGCCAGCGCCAGGTCAGGCTGTGCCGATCCCGCGGGCGCGGGCAACGCCCACGCTTCCACGCGAGCCGCTTCCTTCGCGGTGGCGCCGCTGTCGGCGGCCGGCGACTCGGCCGTCGGTGCACGACAGGCCGCCAGGCCCGCGAGCACCGCGCCCAGCATGATCGCCCTGCCCCATGGCCGCGCACTGCCTGTCGTCATCGCATCCGCCCTCGAAACCCAAGGCTATTCCAGCACACAAAACGAAGCCATGGCCGCGACCGGGTGTCGCAGTCCTACACCGATTCCCGCGAAGGTGGAAGATTGGAAGCAGCGCCGGCCTGCGCTACGGTGCGCGCATGAGCGATCCGGCCCGCGACATCCTGACCCCCAGCCAGCTGAACACGCTGGCGCGCGACCTGCTGGAGAGTGCGTTCCCGCTGATCTGGGTGGAAGGCGAACTGGGCAACGTCACCCGCCCGGCCTCCGGCCATCTGTACTTCACCCTGAAGGACGCGCGTGCGCAGGTGAAGTGCGCGATGTTCAAGCCCAAGAGCCAGTGGTTGAAGTTCGCGCCACGCGAAGGCCTGCGCGTGCTCGCGCGTGGACGGCTGACCCTTTACGAGGCGCGCGGCGACTACCAGCTGGTCATCGACCATCTGGAAGAGGCTGGCGAAGGGGCACTGCGGCGCGCCTTCGACGAGCTCAAGGCTAAGCTGGCCGCCGAGGGCCTGTTCGATGCCGACCGCAAGCGTCCGCTGCCGTCGCATGTGCAGCGGCTGGGCGTGATCACCTCGCCGACCGGCGCGGCCGTGCGCGACGTGGTGAGCGTGCTGGAACGCCGCTTCCCGCTGCTGCAGGTGGACATACTGCCTGTGCAGGTACAGGGCGAAGCCGCGCCGGCGCAGATCGTCGACATGCTGCAGCGCGCGGGCCGCAGCGGGCGCTACGACGCCCTGCTCGTCACCCGGGGTGGCGGTTCACTGGAAGACCTGTGGGCCTTCAATGACGAACGGCTGGCGCGCGCCATCGCCGCGTCGCCGGTGCCGGTGGTGTCCGCCGTGGGCCATGAAACCGACTTCACGCTGGCCGATTTCGCCGCCGACCTTCGCGCGCCCACGCCCTCCGTCGCGGCGGAACTGCTGGTGCCCGACCGTCGCGACCTGCTGTCGCGCTTGCGCGTGCTGCAGCAACGCATGGTCACCACGCATGCGCATCGGCTGCGCCAGGCCATGCAGCGCGCTGATCGCGCCGCATTGCGGCTGCAGGCATTGCGTCCGCAGGCGCGGCTGGAAATGCTGCGCCGGCGCGAACAGGAGGCCGCGCGACGGTTGCATGCGCTCTGGCGTGACCAGCATGCCCGCCGGCTGGCGGCGCTGCGGCATGCCGCCGCCGTCCTGCGCGCGCACGCCCCGCAACGTCGGCTGGAACAATTGCGCGAGCGGCTGCTCGCCCTGGCCCCACGCCCGCAGGCGGCGGTCGTCCGGACCCTGCAGCGCGACGCCCTGCGCCTGCGCAGCCTGGCGCGTTCGCTGGAGGCTGTCAGTCCATTGGCGACCGTCGCGCGCGGCTACGCGCTGGTCACGCGCGAGGACGGCACGCTCATACGCTCGGTGGAACAGGTCCGCCCGGGCGATGCGGTCAGCGCGCGACTGAGCGACGGCACCCTGAAACTGCGGGTGGCGTGACCGCGCCGGCAGTGCATGCACTGCCGGTTCCCGCCTGCCTGCCCCATCCACACTTCGCAAGGACTACGACATGATCACCCGCGAACAGCTCGTCGACATGTTCGACAACATGGCCAGGGAAACCTCATGGGATCTCACCAAACCCATGGTCTGGGGGTATTTCTTCACGAACGATGCGCGCGCCGAACTGGAAGCCGCTGCCGCCTTGCTGCAGGCGCAGGGTTACCGCGTCGTCGCCCTGTACCTGGACGACAAGGAACGCCCCCGGGATCCGGATCTGTGGTGGCTGCATGTCGAGAAGACCGAAGTGCACACGCCGGACAGCCTGCACCAGCGCAACCAGGCGCTGTACCGCTTTGCCGACGAGAACGACCTGGATGCGTACGACGGCATGGACGTGGGCGTGATCGAGTAGCAGCGCAGTCGAACGGTCCCTGAGAAGAGGGCCGCAGGTCGTCCAACCCCACTGCCGCACATGGCGCGTTGAAAGCTCCGTCCCAACCACGGAGTTCCGCCATGTCGCACCGTCGCTACTGCCTCACCCTGCTGGCCGTCGCCGTCCTGGCCGGCTGCACCTCCAGCCCGACCACCAACCGGGTCACCTCGGCAAACGATGCGGCCGCCGCCGCCGGAGCGGCTGCCAGTGCCGCGGAGGCGGAAGCGGCACGCCACGACAGCACCCTCCAGGAAAGCGGCACCCTGGACAGCATCGTCGTCTCGGGCAGCCGCGTGCGGGCCGAGGCGAAGCAGGCCCGGGAGAATTTCGCCCACGCACCGCCGCCGCCCTCGCCCCCCGCGCCCGCGAGCATGGCCTACCGCAGCGTGGGCGTGGTCGCGGCACCGATGCCGTCCCTGCAAACCGCGCCGGCCAACACGGAGAAGTACGCCGCACGCGATGACAACCCCGTGCACCGTACGTCGGTGGAACCGGTATCGACCTTCTCCGTGGACGTGGACACCGGCAGCTACAGCAATGTGCGGCGCATGCTGCGCGAAGGCACGCGGCCACCGGCCGATGCCGTGCGTGCCGAGGAGTTCATCAACTATTTCCGCTACGGCCATGCGGCGCCGACGGACCGCAGCCGCCCGTTCCGCGTGACCACCGAACTCGCCCCCGCGCCGTGGAATGAGAAGCGCCAGCTGCTGATGATCGGCATCCGGGGCTATGACGTGCCCAAGGCGACGCTGCCACCCGCCAACCTGGTGTTCCTGCTCGATACCTCCGGCTCGATGGAATCGCCCGACAAGCTGCCGCTGCTGAAGCAGTCGTTCGCACAGCTGGTACCGCAGCTGCGCAGGCAGGACCGTGTCTCCATCGTGGTCTACGCCGGTTCGGCCGGCCTGGTGTTGCCACCGACACCCGGCGACCGCCACGACGAGATCCTCGCGTCCCTCGACCGCCTGCAGGCCGGTGGCAGCACCAATGGTGGCGACGGCATCCGGCTGGCCTATGCGATGGCGAAGCAGGCGTACGTACCGGATGGGGTCAACCGCGTGATCCTGGCCACGGACGGCGATTTCAATGTCGGCACGGTCAGCCAGGATGCGCTGGAAACAATGGTGGGCGACCAGCGCAAGTCCGGCATCGCGCTGACCACGCTGGGCTTCGGCACCGGCAACTACAACGACGCCATGGCCGAACGGTTGGCCGATGTCGGCGACGGCAACCACGCCTATATCGACACGCTGCAGGAGGGACGCAAGGTACTGGTGGAGGAGATGCAGTCCACGCTGCTGACCATCGCCCGCGACGTGAAGATCCAGGTCGAGTTCAATCCCGCGGTGGTGTCGGAGTACCGCCTGATCGGCTACGAGAACCGCGTGCTCAACAACGAGGACTTCGCCAACGACAAGGTCGACGCCGGCGACATCGGCGCGGGCCATGAAGTGACCGCCCTCTACGAGATCACGCCCGTCGGCTCGGATGCCAACCGCCTGCCGGTGCTGCGCTACGGCGACAAGGCCGCCACACCACCGGGCGGCGACACCGGCGAGGTCGCGCACCTGCGCCTGCGCTACAAGTTGCCGGGGAACGACGCGAGCAAGCTGATTGAAGCCCCCATCGCAACCGGCTCGCTCACACGCCAACCGAGCGAGGCCTTCCGCTTTGCCACCGCGGTGGCGGCCTATGCCGATCTGTTGCGGGGTGGCCAGCGCATCGAAAACTGGAGCTGGAACGACGTGTCCCGCACCGCACGTGGCGCGTCCGGCAGCGATCCGCATGGCCTGCGCGCCGAGTTCATCGGCCTGCTTGACCAGGCGCGCCGGATGGAAGGCGTGCAGCAGGTGGACACGCCGGCGATCGCAGGCGAATGAAGACGCCGGCAGGGCCAGCCGTGGCGGCAGCGGCTCGCCCTGCCGCCACGACGCCCGCCGGTCAGGCTAGGTCGGCCGAGCCGCCCGTCATACTCGCGGCGGGACGGCCCAGCAGGTAACCCTGGCCGAGCTCGCAACCCAGTTCCAGCAATGCGTGGCGCTGCTCGTCGGTCTCCACGCCTTCGGCGATCGTTTCGATGCCCAGCGTACTGGCCAGCGCGAGGATCGCGCGCACCAGCGCCAGGCTTTCCGGGCGCGCCTCCGACCCCAGCCCCGCGATGAAGCTGCGATCTATCTTGAGGACCGAAATGGGGAAGCGGTGCAGATACGACAGCGCCGAGAACCCGGTGCCGAAGTCGTCCAGCTGCGCCAGGATGCCGTGCTGCCGCAGCGTGCGCAGGATGCGCAGCGTGCGCGGCGCGTCGTCGAGCAGCGCGACCTCCGTGATCTCCACCCGCATCCGCGAGGGATCGGCACCGTGCGCTTCGAACATCGCCAGCAGGCGATCGGCGAAGTCCGGTGAACGGAAATGGCGCGGCGATACGTTGACCGAGATATAGCCTTCCACGCCCTGCGCGATCCGCCTGACCACCTGCTCGTAAAGCAGCCAGTCGACCTGTTCGATCAGGCCGCTGTCCTCGCCCAGCTCGATGAACTCCGACGGCAGCAGCAGGCCGCGCCGGTCATGCTGCCATCGCAGCAGGGCCTCGTGGCCGATGATGGTGCGGTCATCGAGACGACGGATCGGCTGGTAGAACGGCAGGAAGTCATGGTGATTGATCGCGCGGCGCAGGTCGGCTTCCAGGTCCAGGCTCTGCATGGCCGCTTCGCGCATGGCCTCGTCGAACATCGCGCAGCGGTCGCGACCCTGCTCCTTGGCGCGATACATGGCGGCGTCCGCGTCGCGCAGCAGTTCCTCGCCATTGCGGTAACGCGGGTGCCATATCGCGATGCCGAGGCTGGCCGAAGGAAACAGCTCGCGCCCCGCCACCCACATCGGGCGGCCGAGCACGGCCAGCAGGCGCTGTGCATGGTCGCGCACGTTCTCCACGCCGTCGGTGTATTCGACCAGGATCGCGAACTCGTCGCCGCCCAGGCGCGACACCATGTCGCTGCCGTGCATGCTCATGGTGATGCGGCGCGCCACTTCCACCAGCAGTTCGTCGCCGGCGGCGTGTCCCATGCTGTCGTTGACCAGCTTGAAGCGGTCCAGGTCCAGGAACAGCACCGCGAATGCCTGTCCGTCGCCGTGGCGTGCGCGTTCGATGGCGGCGGAGAGCCGGTCCAGCAGGTGCGGGCGGTTCGGCAGGCCCGTCAGGGCGTCGTGCGTGGCCTGGTAGGTCAGCTGCTGCTCTGCCCGCAGGCGTTCGCCGATCTGGGCCCGCAACTGGTGGTTGGCCTCGGCAAGTTCACGCGTGCGCTCGTCGACCCGGCGCTCCAGTTCCGCGTGCGCGCTGCGCAGGCGTTCCTGGGCGCGCTGGCGGTCGAGGCCATTGCCGATGTGGTGGGCAACGAAGGTCAGCAGGCTCTGGTCGTGCGCGCTGAAGGTCACGTCGGTCGAATAGCTCTGCACCACGACGGCACCCACGGCATCCTCGCCACGGAACAGCGGCACGCCCAGCCAGCTGAAAGCCGGCGGCCCGTGCTGCAGCAGCTTGCCCTCCTCGGCCAGGCGATGGATCACCTCGCGGTCGGCCAACAGCGGCTTGCCGGTGGCGATGACGTATTCGGTCAGGCCGTTGGTCATCCGCCGCGACTTGCGCATCGGGTCGCGTTCGTCGATGGAATACGGGAACTGCAGCATGTCGCCGTCGTCGGAGACCAGCGCGATGTAGAAGTTGCGCGCATTGATCAGCTCGTCCACCACCACGTGCACGTCGGCGTAGAAACGCTCCAGGCTGTCCGAGGTGATGGCCAGGTCGGTGATGCGGAACAGCGCACGCTGCAGCTTCTCGGCGCGCTTGCGCTCCATCACCTCGGCCTGCAGCTCGCGGTTCGCCCGCTGCAGCTCATGCGTGCGGGCTTCCACGCGGTGTTCCAGTTCCACGTGCGCGTGCTTGCGGTCCAGTGCGGTCAGGATGTGCTGGGCCACGTAACCCAGCAGGGCGCGGTCTTCGTCGGCGTAGCTGGCCGGCGCGTCGTAGCTCTGCACGACGATGGCGCCACACACGCGGTCCTCGCGGCGCATCGGCACGCCCAACCAGTCGAGGCTGTCGGGGCCGTGCGACGGGTCGCGCATCACGCCCAGTTTCTGCCGGATCACCGCGGAGGGTCCCCGCAGCGGCTGGCCGTGGCGCAGCAGCGCGAAGGTCATGCTGTTGGCCATTTCCTCTTCGCTGAACTCGCGCTCCGGTTCGGCCACGTAGGGATCACGCTGGTCGGCGAAGTACAGGAAGCGCACGCTGCGGCGCTGGTCGTCGTACAGCACGATGTAGCAGTTTTCCGCGTACATCAGCGAGTTCACCACCGCGTGGATGCGGCGGAGCATCTCGGACATCTCCAGGTCGGCGCCCGCCAGGTCGGCGATCTCGTACAGCGCCTGCTGCAGGCGCTTGGACTTTTCCAGCGACACGATGCGCGCCTGCGCACGCGCGGCGTCCAGCGACGTGACCAGCAGCGTACGCGCCAGCAGCAGCCAGGGCTCCTCTTCGGCCGGTGGCAGCGGGTGCGGCAGCGACACCGCGACGGCGATGCGCGCATTGCCGTCGGCGTTGTCCCAGGCGTGCACGCGCAGCTCGGGGCTGTCGTGCTCGGCATGGGTGTCGGCCAGAGCCTGCTCCGCCCGCTTGCGCAGCACCGCGGTCGCGGACGGCGTGGCCGCCGCGCCGTTGCCGAGCGCCCAGTCCCGCCAGCACACCGCCAGTTCCGCACCGTCGGGCAGCATGCCGCGCAGCGTCGAGACGATCCTGTCGGCAGGCGACAAGGCGGACTCGGCAGCCGGGTTGTCGGCACTGACGGAGCGTGTGGACATGACCGGTTCCAATGGAGTCGGTGCGGCGCGGTTTCTGGATTTCCCCCGGGCGAGCATACCGCCAGCGCCCCCCTGAACGGAAACGCCTGCGTCACAACCCCATGCGCACCCCCCGGCCGTTACTGGACCTTGTGTTCCGCCAGCATGCCATCGCGTTCCCGCATTCCCCCGCCCCCACTCCCATGGATGGATGGCTGAACCACGCCGACGGAAGCGTGCGGGACGGCTTCACGGCCACGCGCGGACGGCTTACGCTGGTGGCGGTGAACGACCTTGCAGAACCCGCCGACGAGACCCTGATGCTGGCCTACGCCGCCGGTGACGCGTCCGCCTTCGAATCGCTCTACGCCCGCCACCGCGGACCGCTCTACCGCTTCCTGCTGCGCCAGCTGCGGGACGGCGCACTGGCCGACGAGTTCTTCCAGGATGTGTGGCAGCGCGTGATCACCGCGCGCGCGGGCTGGAAACCGGAAGCGGCCTTCAGCACCTGGCTTTTCCGCATCGCGCACAATCGGCTCAACGACCATTGGCGCGGGCTGAAACATCGCCCGGCCGCCCCCGTGGATGCCGACGAACGCACCGCACGCGTGCCGGACCCGGATACGCCGGAGCGCCAGCTGTCGGACTTCGAACAGCGGCGGCGGTTGCAGGTGGCCATGGATGAACTGCCGGAGGAGCAGCGCGAAGTGCTGCAACTGCGGCTGGAACAGGAACTGACCCTGGAGGAGATCGGCGACATCACCGGCGTTGGCCGGGAGACGGTGAAATCGCGGTTGCGTTACGCGATGGACCGGTTGCGGACGAGGTTGAAAGAATGAAGAAGCCCCACGAACCCCTGACGCCGGAAGAACGCGAGCTGGCCGCACAGCTGGCGAAGCTGGGCCCGCATGGTGGCCCGTCGCCGCAGCTGGACGCCCGTATCCTGTCGGCGGCGCGCACCGCCGTGCAGGGCCGCAGCGTGCCAGCAGCACGACGCGCCCGCTGGCCGCTGGGGCTCGGCGTGGCGGCGTCCGTCCTGCTGGCGGTCGGCGTGGCCTGGCAGTTGCGGCCGTTGCAGGAAGTGCCGGTGGCCAGCGAAATCCCGGCCGAGGCCATGTCGGTTCCTGCGGCCCCGGAGATCGAAGAGTCGGTGGCCGCGGCCAGCGATGACGCGGCACCGCCGCCCAGTCGTGTCCTTGCCGAGCCTGCTCCCGCCGATCCGCTGCCACCCCCGTCCCGTCCCTCGAAACCGCTGAGCGACCCCGCACGCCAGAACGCCGAGGCCGCCGCGCGCAAGGAAGCCGTGCCGCGCCGCAATCCGCTGTCTGTCATTCCCTCGGTCCCGGGCTTGCCCCTGCCGGTCGAAGCCCCTGCGCCGCAGGCCTTCCCGCAGGCGACGCGCGCGCAGGAGGGCGTGGCTGCCGCCGACGCGGCAGCGGCACCGTCCGCCAGCATCACGACCGCCGCCGACCGCGAAGCGGCAGCCGTGCAGTTCCGTGAGGCGGAATCGCAGCGGCGCGAACAGGACCGGCGCGCCGCGGTTGAGCGCGAAACCGCCGAATCGAGGACCCTGGACAGCATCAGCGTGTCCGGCTCGCGTACACGCGCGAAGCGTACCGACACATACGCCCCGCCAACGCCAGCCGCCCCGCCCGCGCCGCCGCCGCCACCCGCGCCGGCCGCCAGTGCCGGCAGCAGCGCCGAGCCCGGTGCCGCCCGCACGGCATTGCGCCGTACCGATCTGCAGGTGCCGGTGGACGAGGACACGAAACTGCCCGAAGACGAATGGCTGGACCGCATCCGCCTGCGCCGTGACCTGGGCGATGCCGCCAACGCCACCCGCAGCCTGCAGCTGTTCGTGCAGGAGCATCCCTTCCAGCGCATTCCCGACGACCTGCGTCCGCTGCTGGGCGACCCGTGACCGACACGCTGGCCGCGCCCGCCTCGCATCTGCTGGAGGCGAAGCACAGCCGTTTCCTGGCGCAGGCCGCTCCGGCCACGTCGCCGGAACAGGCCTTGGACTTCCTCCGCCAGGTCGGCGATCCCGACGCCACCCACAACTGCTGGGCCTACCGGATCGGTCCCGGATACCGGTCCAGTGACGATGGCGAGCCCGCCGGCACGGCCGGTCGTCCCATCCTGGCCGCCATCGACGGCCAGGGATATGACCAGGTCGTCGTGGTGGTGACCCGCTGGTACGGGGGCATCAAGCTGGGCGCTGGGGGACTGGTGCGGGCCTATGGAGGTGCGGCGGCCGAGTGCCTGCGGCTGGCGGCGCGACGGCCGCTGGTGATGCTGCGGACCGTGGAACTGGCGTGCCCGTTCGACGACCTGGGCCATGTGCACGCCGCCGTGCTCGCGCACAAGGCGGAGCGGCTGGAGGAAAGCTTCGAGGAATCCGGCGCGCGCCTGACCTTGCAATTGCCGGTGGAGCGGGTGGACGCCTTGAAATCGCAGCTGCGCGACGCCACCCGTAACCGGGTGCGCTTCGTCGATCCGGGGTAGCGCCAGAAGGGGACAGGTGTTTGTGGAAGGGGCTTCCGGCACGATGGGAGCGCAGCGGCCTGGTCGGGGCTGAAGCTCCTTCCACAACCGCTTTGACGATGGACACCCGATGACCCGTACGGTCGAAACGACAGACAGCACCTCCCCGCCGAAACCCAAGGCCAAGCTGGGCACGCTGCGCGCCCTGTGGCCTTTCGTGCGCCAGCATGCCGGGTTGTTTACCGCCTGGTTGCTGGCACTGGCGTTGGCGTCGGCGGCGACGTTGAGCCTGCCGGTCGCCTTCCGGCAGATGATCGACAACGGTTTCACCGATGGCGCCAACATCAACCGCGCGTTCCTGTTCCTGTTCGTGGTGGCGGTGGTGCTGGCACTGGCGAGCGCCGCGCGCTTCTACTTCGTTTCGCTGCTGGGCGAGAAGGTCGTCGCCGACCTGCGGGGCCAGCTCTACGGCCACCTGATCGGGCTGGATGCCGAATTCCACGACCGCAGCCGGAGCGGCGAACTGGTGTCGCGCCTGTCGGCCGACAGCGAACTGCTGCGTACCGTGGTGGCCACCAGCATGTCGGTCGCGCTGCGAAGCAGCGTCACCGTGATCGGCAGCCTGGCGATGTTGTTCGTCACCAGTCCGCGGTTGGCGGCGTTCGCGCTGATCGGCATCCCGTTGGCGGTGCTGCCCATCGTCCTGGGTGCACGGCGGCTGGAAAAGGCATCCCGTGCCAGCCAGGATCGCGTGGCCGACGCCAACACGCTCGCCAGCGAGACCCTGGGTGCGGTGCGTACCGTGCAGGCACACGCACGCGAACCCTACGAACGTGGCCGCTTCGGCGCCGCCGTCGCGACCGCCGTGGAAACCGCGCGCAAGCGCATCCGTGCGCAGGCCTGGGTGACCGCCGCCGCCATCACCCTGATCTTCGGTGCCATCACGCTGGTGCTGTGGTCCGGTGCGCACGACGTGATCGACGGCACCATGAGCGCGGGTACGCTGGGCCAGTTCGTGCTGTATGCGCTGATCGGCGGCGGCTCGGTCGGCGCGCTGGCCGAAGTGTGGAACGAACTGCAGCGTGCCGCTGGCGGAATGGGGCGCATCGCCGAGCTGCTGAATGAAACACCGGCCATCCGTGCACCGGCCGCGCCCCGCATCCTGCCGGCGCCGGTGAAGGGCGAGATCCGCTTCGACGATGTGTCGTTCCACTACCCGTCACGTCCGGACCTGCCGGCGCTGGATGATTTCACGCTGACGGTATCGCCCGGCGAAACCGTCGCGCTGGTCGGTCCGTCGGGCGCCGGCAAGAGCACGGTCTTCTCCATGCTGCTGCGGTTCCACGATGCGCAGACCGGCAGCGTGCGCATCGACGGCGTGGACCTGCGGGATCTGGACCCGGCGCAGCTGCGCGAACACATCGCGCTGGTACCGCAGCAACCGACCATCTTCGCGGCCAGCGCAGCGGAAAACATCCGCTACGGCAAGCTGGACGCCACCGATGCGGAACTGCAGGCGGCGGCCGAAGCGGCGGAAGCGGATGATTTCCTGCGCGAACTGCCCGAGGGTTTCGACAGCCAGCTGGGCGAACGCGGCGCGCGCCTGTCAGGCGGCCAGCAGCAGCGCATCGCGATCGCCCGCGCCCTGCTGAAGGATGCCCCCATCCTGTTGCTGGACGAAGCCACCAGCGCGCTGGACGCGCAGAGCGAACGCGCCGTGCAGCATGCCCTGGAGCGACTGATGGAGGGCCGCACCACGCTGGTCATCGCGCATCGCCTGGCCACCGTATTGAAGGCCGACCGCATCGTGGTGATGGATCGTGGCCGCATCGTCGCGCAGGGTACCCATGAGGAACTGCTGGCGCAGGATGGCCTGTACGCGGAACTGGCGCGGCTGCAGTTCCTGGACTGAGGACGCATGCCACCGCTCCTTTGACGCCCGGCGCATCGGCATGGGCTAGCATGCGGCCTCCCGTCCGGCGTGGGAGCCACGCATGATCTCGGATTCGTTGCCGCCGCTGCTGCGCGGCCTGGGCACCACGCTGATCCTGTTGACCAGCGCCCTGGTGGTCACCGTGGAGCGCACCGGCACGCAGGCGGCCGAGCAGGCGGCATGGGCGCAGCTCGCGGTGAAGGCCGAGGAACTCGCGCGGCGGGACGCGACCGGCGTGGATGCATTGACTGCCGAAGTAAGGCGGCTGCGCCTGCAGCTTCAGGAAAACGACCTGGCTGACGAGGTGTTCGAGAACCCATGGTTCCAGTGGTTTGGCCTGCTGGGTACCGGATTGATCGCCGCCTCGTTCTTCGTCGAGTGGCGACTCAAGCGCATCATCGCCCGCGCCGCACAGGCGGCCGCGCCGCCCGCCTAGCGGCGGTTGACGCGGCGGATCAGGCCGCGCTGCCCGCCTGCACAAGTGCCATCGCACGACGCGGCCGGCTGGGGAAAGCGTGCCGCAGGATGCGCCAGACCACCTGGCCGAACTGCCTCGGCAGCGTGCCGGTGTTGTAGTGCTGGCCGTAGCGCGCGCAGATCTCGCGCACCTCGCGCGCCAGCTCCGCATACCGGTTGGCCGGGATGTCGGGATAGAAATGGTGCTCGATCTGGTGGCTCAGGTTGCCCGACAGCACGTTGATCAGGAAGCCGCCACGCAGGTTGGACGAGCCGCGCAGCTGGCGCAGGTACCAGTGCCCGCGGGATTCGTTCTTGATGCTTTCCTTCGGGAACGTCTCCGCGTCGGCGGTGAAGTGGCCGCAGAAGATGATCACGTACGTCCAGACATTGCGCAGCCCGTTGGCCACCAGGTTGCCCAGCAGCACCGGCAGGAAGAACGGGCCGGCCAATGCGGGGTAGATCACGTAATCCTTGGCCAGCTGGCGGCCCATCTTGCGCACGACCGGCGCGGACTTGCGGCGCAGCTGCTGGGTGGTCATCTTGCCGTGCACCCAGCGCCCCAGCTTGAGGTCCTGGATCGCGATACCCCACTGGAACAACAGTGCGAAGACGATCGCGACCAGCGGCTGCACCAGGTAGAACGGCTTCCACTTCTGCTCGGGGAAGATGCGCAGCAGGCCATAGCCGATGTCGTCGTCCATGCCCCGCACGTTGGTATAGGTGTGATGGCGGAAGTTGTGCGTGTGCCGCCAGTTGTCGCTGGTGGCGACGATGTCCCAGTCGAAGGTCTTGCCGTTGAGCTGTGGATCGCCCATCCAGTCGTACTGGCCGTGGATGACGTTGTGGCCCAGCTCCATGTTGTCCATGATCTTGGCCAGGCCCAGCGCCAGCGCGCCTGCGGCCCACAGCACCCAGAACAGCCAGCCCACGGCGCTGTCGGCCAGCCACAGGCCACCGGCGATGGCGGCAGCGAACAGCAGCACGCGGCCTGCCAGCCCGGTGTAGCGCACCACCTTCATGATGGTGCGGATGTAGCGGGCATCGCGCGCGCCCAGCGTCGCGACCGTGCGTGCGCGCAGCGCGTCCAGTTCCTGGCCGAAGCTGTCCAGCTCTTCGGCACTGAGTTTGCGGTTGCGGGTGGCCATCGTGGGGGATGTCATCAGAGATCCAGTTCCAGATCGGTGGCGGCGCTGTTGATGCACAGCTTCAGCGCCTGGGTGGTGTCATGCGCCAGCGCGCCGCTGGGCAGGTGCCGGGTGCTGCCGGCGGACTTGCCGCAGGCGCAGGTGTTGCAGATGCCCATGCGGCACCCGGAGGCGGGCTTCAGCCCGTGGGCTTCCAGTGCGGTCAGCAGGGATTCGCCGCGCGGGATGCGCAGGATGCGGCCGCTGCGCAGCAGACGCACCTCCACCTCGCCTTCGTCGACGACGGTGACGGGGGCCGGCGTGAAGGCTTCGGCCTGGAACGCGGCGGCGCGTGCGGCCAGCAGGCCACGCGCGTTCTCAACAAAGCCGCCCGGTCCGCAGGCCAGCACCTGCAGCTCAGCCGGTTCACCCACGCAGGCGACCAAGGTCGCCTCCTCGAGGCGGCCCTCGCCCTCGTCGGCGGCAATCGCGCGCTCGCGCGTCAGCATCAACCGGAAGCGGAAACGCGGATGCCGAGCCGCCAGCGTGCGCAGTTCGTCCAGGAAACAGGCTTCGTCGCGCTGCCGTACCCAGTACACCAGCGACAGGTCGGCCGGCATGCCCTGCCCGGCCATCTGCCGCACCAGCGCCATCATCGGCGTGATGCCGCTGCCGGCGGCCAGCAGGCAGACGGGCGAAGCGGGCGTGGCAGGCAGGGTCATGTCGCCGAACGCCTGGCCAAGCTCGAAGACCGTGCCTGGCCGTGCTTCGCCACAGAGGAAGCGGCTGACGCGGCCACCCTCGATGCCCTTCACGGTGATGGCCAGCAGTCCGTCCGCGCGCGGCGGCGCCGTCAGGCTGTAGCTGCGGGTCACCCGCACGCCGTCGATCTCCACGCCCAGATTCACATGCTGGCCTGCCTGATGGCCCGCCCAGTGGGCATTGGGCTTCAGCAACAGGGTCACGGCGTCACGCGAAGCGGCTTCGCGACCGACCAGACGCGCCAGGGTGCGCTCCCAGGACCAGCTGCGGTTGAGCCGGGAGGCCCAGAAATCAAAGATGTCGGGCCTTACCAGGGGCTGGACCAGCCGTTTCAGCGGACCGTGCCGCTGACGGGCAGAGGGGCGGACTTGGGCATTCATGGCCCTACTATACCCATGTGAAGACACTCGTGTATACACTTGTGCACTAATTACTGAGGCTATGATGGCTGCATTCATCCAAGACGCCCTCCGCGTGCCCCCAGCCTCCCAATCCCTGCCGCACGACGACCATGGCCCCGGCCGCAAGGCGACCATCTCCCGCGAGGACCTGCTGGCAGCCGCACTGAAGCTGCTGGGCCCGCATCGCAGCGTGTCCACGTTGAGCCTGCGCGAGGTCGCACGCGAAGCCGGGATCGCGCCGAACAGTTTCTACCGCCAGTTCCGCGACATGGACGAACTGGCCGTGGCGCTGATCGACCTGGCCGGCCGCTCGCTGCGCAAGATCATCGGGGAGGCGCGTCACCGTGCAGCCAGCAGTGATCGCAGCGTGGTGCGCGGCTCGGTGGAAGCCTTCATCGAACAGCTGCGCGCCGACGACAAGCTGCTGCACGTGCTGCTGCGCGAAGGCAACGTGGGCTCGGATGCCTTCAAGCACGCCGTCGAACGCGAGCTGCAGTTCTTCGAAGAAGAACTCTGCATCGACCTGGTGCGGCTGGCCGCGCGCGACAATGCCAGCCTCTACGAACCCGCCCTGGTGTCCAAGGCCATCACCCGGCTGGTCTTCGCGATGGGCGCCACCGCCATGGACCTGCCGCCGGAGAAAGACGCCGAGCTGGTCAACCAGCTGTCGGAAATGGTGCGGATGATCATCACCGGCTCACGGGCGATCGCCCGCAGCTGAGGCGCGCTTAGGGCGCGATATGGATGGGCGTGCCGACCGGCACGCGACGCCATATCTCTTCCATCTCCGCGTTGGTCACCGCGATGCAGCCATCGGTCCAGTCGCCGGCACGGCCCGGCGGCGTCGCGCCATGGATCATGATGTCTCCCCCCGGGTCCACGCCACGCGCCCGTGCCTGCCCACGATCGGCCTGGTCGGGATACGAGATGCGCAGTGACAGGTGATAGCGGCTGCGGTCATTGCGGTACGTGATGCGGTAATCGCCTTCCGGCGTGCGTTCATCGCCCTGCTGGCGCTTGTGCCCCACCGGTGCGTCACCCAGTGCGATCCGATAACCGGCGATCACCCTGCCACCCCGCATGAGCTCCATGCGCCGCTGTGCCTTGAAGACGCGGATCGCGTCCGCCTGCTGTGCGGAGGCAACCAGGGGCGGTGGCCACGCCGCCCCCGGATCCGCCGCCGATGCGGTGGCAGCTGCGCCGACGCCGGTTAGCGCAAGCCATGCGATCAGCCATGCGCGCCGGCGGGCGCGGTTCATGGGGGGAGCACCCGGTCCAGCAGGCGCACGATGTCCGGGCTGTCCGGCAGCGTTCCGAAAGCCAGTCCATGCTCGCCAACCAGTCGACTGCGCACGAACAGGGACGCCGCCGGACTGCCGGCGCGCAGCAGCACCGCCGCCTGCAGTGCCAACGCCAGCCGCTCGGTCAGCAGACGCGCCCCGCCTTCGCTGGCCGACGACAGGTCGGCATGCAGGCGCGAGACGCAGGCATCGAAGCCGGCATCGCGGCCTTCCGCCGAAGCGAGTTCACGTCGCACGGCCTGGGCCGTTTCCGGTTCGCGCATGAGCGCGCGTAATACATCCAGGCACTGGATGTTGCCGCTGCCCTCCCAGATGGAATTGAGCGGCGCCTGCCGGTAGAGCCGCGGCAGCATCGATTCCTCCACGTAACCGGCGCCGCCAAGACATTCCTGTGCCTCGTTGACGAAAGCGGGTGCACGCTTGCATATCCAGTACTTGCCCACGGCCGTGGCGATGCGGGCGAACGCGGCCTCGGACGGATCCGTCGGCGACGCATCCAACGCGCGCGCCACGCGCATGGAGAACGCCAAGGCCGCCTCCGCTTCCAGCGCCAGGTCGGCCAGGAGGTTGCGCATCAGGGCATGCGATGCCAGCGGTTTGCCGAAGGCCACGCGATGGCGCGCATGGTGCACGGCCTGCGCCAGCGCCATGCGCATCTGCGCCGCGGAACCCAGCATGCAGTCCAGACGCGTCAGCATCACCATCTGGATGATGGTCGCCACGCCACGGCCTTCCTCGCCTACGCGATGCGCCTGCGCGCCGCAGAACTCGACTTCGCTGGACGCATTGGACCAGTCGCCCAGCTTGTCCTTCAGGCGCATCAGCCGGAAGGCGTTCTTCCGCCCGTCCGGCAGACGCCGCGGCAACAGGAAACAGCTCAGGCCGCCCGGCGCCTGCGCCAGGACCAGGAAGCCATCGCTCATCGGCGCGGAGAAGAACCACTTGTGGCCCACCAGCGCATACATGCCGTCGGCCTGCGGCGTGGCCACGGTGGCATTGCTGCGCACGTCCGAGCCGCCCTGCTTCTCGGTCATGCCCATGCCCAGGGTGATGCCGGCCTTCTCGGCGATGGGGATGTCGCGGGGGTCGTAGTGAGGTGCTGCCGCCTTGTCAGCCCACGCGCCGAGCGCCGGTTCGCGCCGCAGCACGGGCACCGCGGCATGGGTCATGGTCAGTGGACAACTGGTGCCGGCTTCCACCTGGTGGTGCAGGTAACTCAGCGCGGCACGTGCGACCTGCGCACCCGCGGAAGGCGCATGCCATGACAGCCCAGCAACGCCATGCGTCTTGGCCGCTTCCATCAGCCGGTGGTAGGCCGGGTGGAACTCCACCGTATCGATGCGCTGGCCGAAGCGGTCATGCGTTTTCAGGCGCGGGCGGTCGCGGTTGGCATCGAAGCCGAGCCTGTACAGCTCATCGCCGGCAAGCGCCGCATAGGCGGCGAGGCGTTCCCTGAAGGCGTCCGCGCCTTCACGCTGCACTGCTTCGCGCAGCACCACGTCATCGGCCCACAGATCGCGCGGCTCGAACGGCGGCGGCTGATTGTCGACCACGTGGGTTTCAAAGGAGGGAAGGTCTTTCATCATCGGCTCCGCTGCCCCGATCCCGTTCTGGTGCCATTGCCGCTAGCGTGCGCCATCCGCGCGGGCGGCGTCCAATGCGACGGGTTCCGCTTTCCCCAACGCTGCCAGGAATTCCGGTTTCAACGGCAGCTTGCCGAGGAAACCGTGCTGCGTGCCGCTGAGCACGCGCAGCATGTGGCCGCGCCCGCCGGGCAACCTGCCCATCGGCAGGAACGCGATGTCCCGCGCCCGCGCGATCATGTCGCGGTCGGACTGGAAGATCGGCGTGAGCCAGCGACTCCAGAACTGGTAGACCCCCACATGCGCCTGGCGCTGCTGCTGGTACGCCTGCAGGGCCAGCGGCACTTCGGTGTGCGTGCGCAGCGCATCGCGCAATGCCAGCGCGTCCATCAGCGCCATGTTCACGCCCTGCCCCAACTGCGGACTCATCGCATGCGCGGCGTCACCCAGCAGCACGAGCCGATCGCGGTGCCACTGCCGCACGCTGACGTCGCGATAGACGGCACGCGCAAGCTGCGCGGGATCGGTGATGCAGGCCAGCCGCTCGTGGGCATCTGGCCAGAGCTGCGCGATTTCCTTGCGCCATGGCGGCAGGCCACGCGCATGCCAGTCGTCGAACGCCCCCACCGGCAGGCTCCAGAAGAAACTCAGCCGCGGGGTGTCATCGCCCGGCCGTGTGCCGACCGGTAGCATGCCGATCATCTTCCGTGCCGCCACGTAGCGCTGGCGAAGTTCATCCTGCCAGGCCCAGTCCTCCGCCGGCACCAGGCACCACAATGCGCCCCACGGGTAGACGGCTTCACCCCTCACCTGCCGCGTGGCCCCGCGCAACTGCGAACCGGCGCCGTCGGCCGCGATCACCAGGTCGAAGGGACCATGCCAGCGCCCATGCTGGTCGCGCACGCGCCGGGTGTCGTCATCCAGCGCGGTGATGGTGTGGCCGCGATGCACGTGCCGCGCCTCGGGCCAGGCGTCCGCCAGCAGGGTGAACAGCGCGCCGCGCTGCATGCCCAGGCCGAAAAGATTGCCGCCCAGCCCGGCATAGCGCATGTCCATCACCGCGCGGCCGCACGGCGTCTCGCCATGCAGGCGATGCACGCGACGGCCATGCGCCAGCGCGGAGTCCAGCAGACCCAGTTCCCACAGCACCTGCAGCCCCGTGGGTTGCAGCAGGAAACCGGCACCCACCGGACCGAGTTCCGCCGCGCGTTCGAACACCTCCACGCGGTGGCCATCGCGCGCGAGCAGCAGCGCGGCCGTTTGTCCGGCGGTGCCGTAACCGATGATCGCGATGTGCAGGGCCGTCATGGCGTGCGGGGATCCTTTCCGGGCAAATGGCGCCGCGGTGCGCGCCGCTTGCCGACGGACGGCAGGCCGATTCCGTAGTAAACGGATGTACCTGCCAGTCGTGGAAGCACGGCGCCGGCCATTCCGTACGAAAGGAAATCAGGGCGCGTAAAAAACCCCGCCGAAGCGGGGTTCAAGAAAATCGTCGTGGATCAGGCTGCCGGCGTGATGTTGGACGCCTGTGCGCCCTTCGGGCCCTGGGTCAGCTCATAGCTGACGCGCTGGCCTTCCTGCAGGCTGCGGAAGCCCTTGCTGTTGATCGCGGTGTGGTGTGCGAAGACATCGGCGCTGCCATCTTCTGGCGCGATGAATCCGAAGCCCTTGGCGTCGTTGAACCATTTCACGGTACCGTACGGCATAGCGCTTGCATTTCCTTTTCTGGATGCGGGTGGAATGTGTGACAGGCCGTCACACGCGCCGAGTATGCAAAGGCTGGCGCGAGTTGACAATCACCCTCTCGCCAGCGCGCCCACCAGGGCGGGGATCCCGGCCGAGGCCGCCGCCACGTTGGCGAGCACATCGTCCATGGTGATCTCCTCGTCGGTACCGCAGCCGGCCGCCCAGTTGGCTACGATGGCCAGGCAGGCATAGTCCAGGCCCAGCTCGCGTGCCAGGCCGGCTTCCGGCATGCCGGTCATGCCGACCAGGTCGCAGCCATCGCGTCGCAGGCGACGGATTTCAGCCCGCGTTTCCAGGCGCGGGCCCTGGGTCGCACCGTAGCAGCCACCGTCCACCAGCGACACGCCGGTGGCGGCCGCGGCGGCCAGGATCTGCCGGCGCAACGCGGGCGTGTACGGGTCGCCGAAATCCACGTGCAGCACTTCGCTGCCGGGCTCCTCGCACAGCGTGGAGATGCGTCCCCACGTGTAGTCGATCAGCTGGTCCGGGCAGGCCAGCACGCGCGGGCCGAAGGCATCGGTGATGCCGCCCACGGTATTGAGCGCCAGCACGCGACCGGCACCCATGTCCTTCAGGACCTGCAGGTTGGCGCGGTAGTTGACCTGGTGTGGCGGCACGGAATGACCCTCGCCATGCCGCGCCAGGAACGCCACGCGTTGCCCGTGCAACGTGCCGATGCGCACCGGGCCGGAGGGCTGGCCGAAGCGGGTGTCCAGCGCGTGGGTTTCCACATCCTGCAGGTCGGCAAGCCTGTAGACGCCGGTGCCGCCGATGACGGCGAGCGCAATGTCGGCCATCGTCATTCCTTCAATGCGTAGATGCCCGGCAGGTTGCGGCCCTGCTCGTGGTAATCCATGCCGAAGCCGAACACGTAGCGGTCGGCCACCTGCAGGCCCACGTAGTCGGCGCAGATGCCGGCCACGCAGCGGTCGTGCTGCTTGGTGGTCAGCGCGGCGATGCGCACGTCGGTGGCCCCCTGCTCCAGGCACCACTGCTTGACGGCCAGCAGCGTGTGGCCCTCATCGAGGATGTCGTCCACCAGCAGCACGCGGCGACCGTACAGCGCGGTCGCCGGCCGGTGCTTCCAGACCAGTTCGCCCCCGGTGGTCTCGCCGCGGTAGCGGGTCGCGTGCAGGTAGTCGAACTCCAGGTCCAGGCCCAAGGCACCCAGTTCCAGCGACAGCTGCCCGGCGAAGGGCAAGGCGCCGTGCATGATGGTCAGGTAGACCGGCACTTCGCCTGCGTAGTCGGCCGCGATGGGCGCGGCCATGCGGGTGATGGCGGCATCCAGCGTGGCGCGGTCGACCAGCAGGTCGGCATTCGCCAGCGCATCGGCCAGCCGGGGGCGTGGCGTGCCCATCGTGTTCGTCATCATGCAACTCCCTGGGTGGCGCCGGTCAGGCGCGACTGTGCGTCGCCGTAGCGCTGGTCGGCCAGCAGCCCTTCCCAGCCGCGGGCGCCGCGACCGATCAGCCCCAGCACGGCGGCCGTGTTCAACGCGCGATCCTCGACCGCCTTCAATGATTCTTCCGCCAGCTTCGGCGAACACACCAGCACCACGTCGCAGCCCGCATCCAGGTGGTCATGGATGCGCTGCTTCACGCCACCGGCGGAGAACGCGGCGGCCATGCCGATGTCGTCGGAGAACACCACACCGCGGAAACCCATTTCTTCGCGCAGGACGTTCTGGATCCAGAACGGCGAATAGCCGGCCGGCTCGGGCGCCACCGCCGGATACTTCACGTGACCCATCATCACGGCATCGGCGCCGGCCTCGATGCCCGCCACGAACGGCACCATGTCCTCGGCCCGCAGCACGTCCAGCGTGCGCGGATCGACCGCGTCGTCGAAGTGGGTGTCTTCCAGTACCGTGCCATGGCCGGGGAAATGCTTCAGCGTGGCCGCCATGCCCACGCTCTGCATGCCGCGCACGTAGGCGCGCGTGAATTCGGCGACGACCTGCGGATCGGCGTCGAAGGCGCGGTCGCCGATCGCGCGGTTGCCACGCGCCAGGTCCACGACCGGCGCGAAGCTCAGGTCCACGCCACTGGCGCGTACCTCGCTGGCCATCAGCCACGCATGCTCCTCGGCACGCTGCAGGGCAGCCTGCGGATCCTGTGCGTAGAGCCTGCCGAATCCTTCGAGCGCAGGCAGCGCGCTGTAGCCATCGCGGAAACGCTGCACGCGGCCGCCTTCCTGGTCCACGCAGACCAGCTGCGGGCGCGGTGCGGCTTCGCGGATGGCCTGCGACAGTTCGGCCACCTGCGTGCGCGAGGCGAAATTGCGGGTGAACAGGATCACGCCGGCTACAGCGTCGTGCTGCAGCCAGTCGCGCTCCTGCGCGGTGAGTTCGGTGCCGGCGATGCCGATGACAAGCATTTCAGGAAGTCCTCAGGGGATGTCGGTGGCGGCGCGTTCGTCGTCGGACCACTGCGAGTACGGGCGCGATGCCAGGGCCAGATTGTAATAGCGGGCGGCGTCGGTGACCTGCCTGCCCGCCCAGACCGGCTTCACGAAGGCTTCATCGGCGTGTTCCAGTTCGATTTCCGCCACCACCAGGCCGGCGTTGTCGCCCAGGAACTCGTCCACTTCCCACAGATGACCCTCGTGGTTCACGTAGTGGCGTCGCTTGTCGACCACGCCGCCGACGCACAGGGCCAGCAGCGCGCGCGCATCGGCCACGGGGATCTGGTAGTCGAATTCCTGTCGGGTATGGCCCAGCTCGCGCGATTTCAGGTTGAGGAAGGCGGCGTCGCCCTGGATGCGCACGCGTACCGAGGCCTTCTGCTCACCCCGGTCCATCGCGCCCATGTCGTTGATGTAGCCCTGCGCCATCGGCACGACCTGATGCGCCGCGGCACGCCAGCCTTCGCAGGTGACCAGGAACTTGCGTTCGATTTCGAGAGGCATGTGATTGGTGATTGGTGATTGGTGGTTCGAGTGCGAAGGAAATCGAGCTTCGGATTTGGACAGTGCAGGATCGGCCTTACGAATCACCAATCACGAATCACCGCCTTTCAAACAGCGCGATCGATTCCACGTGCGCCGTATGCGGGAACATGTCCATCACGCCGGCCGACTTCAGCGTGTAGCCCTGCTCGTTGACCAGGAAGCCCGCATCGCGCGCCAGCGAGCCGGGATGGCAGCTGACGTAGACGATGCGGTCGAACTGTTTCAACGGCAGCTGCTGCAGCACCTCGATGGCGCCCGAACGTGGCGGATCGAGCAGCAGCTTGTCGAAGCCCTGCCGCATCCAGGCGGTGCCGCGCTGGTCCTGGGTCAGGTCGGCGGCATGGAACTGTGCGTTCGCCAGCCCGTTGCGCACCGCGTTTTCGCGTGCGCGCGCCACCAGCCCCGCCTCGCCTTCCACGCCGACCACTTCGCCTGCCAGGCGCGCCATCGGCAGGGTGAAATTGCCCAGCCCGCAGAAGAGGTCCAGCACGCGGTCCTGCGGTTTCGGGTCGAGCAGTTCGAACGTCCGCGCGATCATCTTTTCGTTGAGCGCGGCATTGACCTGGATGAAATCCAGAGGACGGAAGGCCAGCGACACATTCCACGGCGCCAGCACGAACGCCAGCTGCGGCGCCTCCGGCCAGAGCGCGTGCACGCTGTCGATGCCGCCGGGTTGCAGGAACACGGCAAAGCGGCTGGCCTGTGCGAACGCCGCCAGTTTCGCGCGATCGCCTTCGCTCAACGGCAGCAGATGGCGGAACACCAGGGCAATCCCGTCGAAATCTGCGTTGGCGTCGCCCGCGATGAATTCGATCTGCGGGATGTGCTCGCGCGCATCGAGACTTTCGACCAGTTCGGCGAGCGCGGTGATCTTCGTGCCGATACCCGGGATGACGGTATGGCATTCGGACAGGTCGGCGACGAAGCGCGGATCCTGTTCGCGGAAGCCGACCAGCGTCTTGTCCTTCTTGTTGACCCGCCGCACGGAGAACCGGCCCTTGCGGCGGTAGCCCCATGCCGCGCCGGTCAGCGGCGGCAGGACCGCCTGCGGCGTGACATGGCCAATGCGTTCCAGGTTGTCCAGCAGCACGCGCTGCTTGGCCTCGATCTGCCGATCCTCGTCCAGGTGCTGGAGCACGCAGCCGCCACAGGTGCCGAAGTGCGGGCAGCGCGGCGCCACGCGATCGGGGGAGGCCTGCAGCACGTCCAGCGTGCGCGCTTCGTCGAAATGGCGGTTCTTGGCGGTCTGCTCCGCCATCACCTGCTCGCCGGGCAGTGCGCCGGCGACGAACACGGCCTTCCCGTCGCGGCGGGCCACGCCACGCCCGTCATGGGTCAGGTCGAGGATCTGGGCTTCAAACGGGGTCTTGTCGATGCGGGGGGAACGGGTTCGGGCCACGTGGCGAAGGCTGCGTGCGGAATGCGGGCGTGCATTGTCGCATGGGCCGTTGCGCGGACCGCCCGTGTGCGGCCAGGCGCGCACCGGTAAGATGCCCGGGAACCCGCAAGGCAGCGCCACGATGGAGGAGGAAGGCATGACGCCGCGCCTGTTGTTGGTCGAGGACGACGCCATCAGCCGCGGCTTCCTGGCCGCCGCCCTGGAAGCGTTGCCGGTGCAGGTCGACAGCGTCGCCACCTGCGCGGAAGCGCTCGCGCTGCCTGCGCGCTTCGATCTCTGGCTGATTGACGCCAACCTGCCGGATGGCGACGGGGCGGGCCTGCTGCGCCGCCTGCGTGCCCGCTGGCCCGATACGCAGGCCGTGGCGCATACCGCCGACCCCTCGCCGTCCCTACGCCAGGACCTGTTGCGGGCGGGCTTTGTCGATGTGCTGGTGAAGCCGATGACCGCGGCCTGGCTTCAACAGCGGATCCGCGGACTGTTGAGGGTTGGACTGGCGCACGCCGGCCAGACGCCCGAACTGACCACGCCTTCCGCGCAAGACTGGGACGACGACAGTGCACTGCAAGCCCTTGGAGGCAATGCAGCGCACGTGGCACTGCTGCGGCAGCTCTTCCTCGATGAGCTGCCTGCGGCGCGGGCGCAGTGCCTCGACGCGTTCGACAGCGGTGATGACGCCGCGCTGCGGGCGGCGCTGCACAAACTGCGGGCCAGCTGCGGGTTCGTCGGTGCGTCGCGACTGGCCGATGTCGTAGGTCGTTGGCACGACGCTCCCCGTTCGCCAACGCTGCGCGAAGCTTTCGTGCTTGCCACGGATGCCCTGCAACGCGGCTGACACCGCCCGTCGCGAGATCTACGCGGTCGTCGGCGGACGGCGCGGCTTGAGGCGGTTCAGGTCGCCGATCATTTCCCAGGATTTGAGCCCGCGCGCGCCCAGGTGGTGCGACAGCACGCCGCGCAGTGCCAAGCGCAGGCTGGCCAGGTCATCCGGCGGCGGTGGCGCATCACTCGCCAGGGCAAGCAGCGCGCGGCCCGTGGCGGCGTGGCTGCGCTCGTCGTGGCCACGGTCGCTCAGCAGGCGTCGAGGGCCATGTTCCGGATCCAGGCGGTAACGCGCGGCGGGATCGATCGCCTGCCCGTCGCCATCCTGGTCGAGGGCGAAACCGAAGCCGATGGCGTCGAGCAGGTCGCGTTCGAAACAGCGCAATGTCCATGCCAGGGCGTGGCCTGTGCGCAGGCCCTCGCGGGTACGGGCGTACGCCTCGAACAGGTCGGGCAGCGGATCGTTGCGCGGCGCCAGGCGCAGCACCAGTTCGTTGAGATAGAACGCGGCCAGCATGGCATCACCGGTCGGTTGCGGTGCCGCGTCGAGCGCCTCGGCGGCGACCAGCCGGCCCAGTTCGCCGCGTTGTTCGAAATCCAGCCGGATGCGCTGCAGGGGCTGCAGCGCGGCACGCAGCATGTGCCGCTTGGGTCCCTGCACGCCACGTGCGACCAGGCCGATGCGGCCGTACGTTTCGCCCATCACCTCGACCAGCAGGCTGGTTTCCCGCCACGGCCGGGTGTGCAGCACGAAGGCGTGTTCGTCGGTGATGCGCATCGGACGGATCAGGGCCGGTGGGCGTAGGTGGCGCGAGGTGCCGGCGGATCAGTCGCCGTAGCCAAACCCTTTCAAAGCGGTTTCGTCGTCGGACCAGCCTTCGCGCACGCGCACCCAGGTCTCCAGGAAGACCTTGCGGCCGAACAGATGTTCCATCTGCATGCGCGACTTGCTGCCGATGTCCTTCAGGCGCGCGCCGCCCTTGCCGATCACGATGGCCTTCTGGCTTTCGCGCTCCACCCAGATCACCGCGCCGATGCGCAGCAGTTCTTCCTGCTTGGGCGTGATCTCTTCGGCGAAACGCTCGATTTCCACGGTGGTGGCATAGGGCAGTTCGGCACCGAGCTGGCGCATCAGCTGCTCGCGCACCAGCTCGCCAGCCAGGAAGCGTTCGCTGCGGTCGGTGATCTCGTCCTCGCCGAACATCGGCGGGGCTTCCGGCAGCAGGCCCATCACGTCCTTGACCAGCGCTTCCAGCCCGTTGCGCTTCAGCGCCGACACCGGGTGCACGGCAGCGAACTCGCGATCCTTGCCGACCTCGGCCAGGAACGGGAACAGCACGGTCTTGTCCTTCAGTCGGTCGATCTTGTTGACCACCAGCACCACCGGGATGCCGGCATCGCGCAGCACATTGAAGGCCAGCGTGTCCTCGTCGTCCCAGCGGCCCGCCTCGATCACCATCAGCGCCGCATCGACATCCTCCAGCGCGCCCCGCGCGGCGCGGTTCATCACCCGGCTCATCGCCGAGGCGGAGAACTTGCCCTGCTGCTTGTGCAGGCCGGGCGTGTCCACCAGCACGATCTGCCCGGGCGGGCGGTCCTTGGCGGCGGCGAACGTGGCGATGCCCAGCAAGCGGTGGCGCGTGGTCTGCGGCCGGTTGGAGGTGATGCTGATCTTGGCGCCGACCAGTGCGTTGGTCAGCGTGGACTTGCCCACGTTGGGGCGCCCGATGACCGCGACGCTGCCGCTGCGATGGGAAGAGATGTCGCTCACCGGGGTGTGCTCATTTCGATACGTCCAGTTTTTCGATCAGGGCGGCGGCGGCCGCCTGCTCGGCGATGCGGCGCGAGGTGCCCTCGCCTTCCGCCGTCAGGGGGGGATCCTGGGTACTGCAACGCACCAGGAACTGCTTGGCGTGGTCGTCGCCGCTTTCCGAGACCAGGTCATACAGCGGCAACGGCCGCTGGCGCGCCTGCAGCCATTCCTGCAAACGCGTCTTGGCATCCTTTTCCGGCCGCCCGACCGGCAACGCCGCGAGCGAATCCTCGAACCATGGCAGGACGACGCGCTGGCAGGCCTCGAAGCCCGCATCCAGATAGATGGCGGCGACCACGGCTTCCACCGCATCGGCCAGGATGGAATCGCGGCGGTGGCCGCCGGATTTCATTTCACCGGGCCCCATGGTCAGGCGGGCACCCAGCTCCAGTTGTCGCGCAATGGTGGCCAGGGCCGCTTCGCGTACCAGCTCGGCACGGGCGCGGGTGAGCGCGCCTTCATCGGCCTTGGGCCAGCGCTGGAACAGCGCTTCGGCGACCAGAAAATTCACCACGCTGTCGCCCAGGAACTCCAGACGCTCGTTGTGCGGCGCACCGGCGCTGCGATGGGTCAGGGCCTGCGCGAGCAGACCCTGATCGACGAACGCATGCCCGATGCGATCAACCGCCAACAGCCTTATTCCACGCCCTGGCGGGTCAGGTCCTGCGCGATGTCGAACTTGCCGACCACGTCGAGGTTGCCGACCAGTTCACGACGCACTTCATAGTTGACCTTCATCTTCCAGCCGCCATCCATGCGCTCGATCTTGATGTTCGCAGGCTTCACGTTTTCCGAATAATTGATGTACAGGCGACGGAAGAACAGATCCTGGATCTTTGCGGGATCCATGTCACCCACACCGGGTTCGGTCGCCAAGCCTTTCAGGGAGGTCTTGACCGCGTAGTACTCCTGGTACATCGGGAACAATCGCATGCCGATGAACGCGGCAAATCCCACCACCGCCAGCACGATCAGGAAACTCATCAACGTGATGCCACTCTGGTTGCGCTTCATTGCCATCCCCCTTGCGAAAATGCGGTGATCGTACGGTAGTCAGTCGATGCTGTTGCCGATGCGGGAACCGTCGAAGCTGTTCTTGCAGAACCAGCCCTCGCAGTTCAGCCAGACCAGGAACGCCTTGCCGCGGAGATTCTCCTCCGGCAGGAAATGGTAGTCCCAGAAACGCCCGTCCAGACTGTTGTCGCGGTTGTCGCCCATCACGAAATAGTGACCCGGCGGCACCACCCAGTCCCCCTCGCCACCCCCGGGCGGCGGGCTGTTGACCCATTCCAGCACGGTATGCGGCTTGCCGGGCAGGTCCTCGCGCAGCAGGGTGGCCCCGTGCATCTCGGTGCCCTCGCCCTTGCCGGCGTACTCGCCCAGGGACTGGTACTTCAGCGGCTGGCCGTTCAGGTAAACGGTGTCGCCATGGAAACCCACCTTGTCGCCCGGCAGGCCGATGACCCGCTTGATCCAGTTGTTCTGGGGGTCGTGCGGTGGCTTGAACACCACCACGTCGCCACGCGCCGGCTCGCCGATCGCCAGGAACTTCTGGTTGTTGATCGGCAGGCGCAGGCCGTAGGAGAACTTGTTGACCAGGATGAAATCGCCGATCAGCAGGTTGGGCATCATCGAGCTGGACGGGATCTTGTAGGGCTCGGCGATGAAGCTGCGCAGCACCAGCACCACGGCCAGCACCGGGAAGAACGCGCGCGAGTAGTCGACCAGCACCGGCTCCTCGGCCAGCAGTTCGCTGCGCGCGGCACGCCGCTTGGCGAAGAACAGCTTGTCCAGCAGCCACACCGCGCCGGTCAGCAGCGTCAGTACCACGAGGATAGTTTCAAACCAGACCATCTGTTTTCCTAGAGTCCGTGATTTGTGATTCGCGGGTCATGAGTCGGGAGGGCAGGATCGATTTCCACCAATCACCCGTCACGCACCACGAACCACGGCTTTGTTACTTGCTGTCCACCTGCAACACCGCGAGGAAGGCTTCCTGCGGAATCTCCACGCGGCCGACCTGCTTCATCCGCTTCTTGCCCTCTTTCTGCTTCTCGAGGAGCTTCTTCTTGCGGCTGATGTCGCCACCATAGCATTTGGCCAGCACGTTCTTGCGCATGGCCTTCACCGTGCTGCGCGAGATGATCTGCGCGCCCACGGCCGCCTGGATGGCCACGTCGAACATCTGGCGCGGGATCAGGTCCTTCATCTTCTCGCACAGTTCGCGGCCACGGCGGTCGGCCTGGGCGCGGTGCACGATCAGCGACAGGGCATCGACCTTGTCACCATTGATCAGGGTGTCCAGGCGCACGAACGGTCCGGCCTGGAAGCGCAGGAAGTGGTAGTCCAGCGAAGCGTATCCGCGGCTCACCGACTTCAGCTTGTCGAAGAAGTCCAGCACCACTTCGGCCATCGGCAGTTCATAGGCGATCTGCACCTGGCTGCCCATGTAGGTGATGCCGATCTGGCTGCCGCGCTTTTCCTCGCACAGCGTGATCACGCTGCCCACGTAATCCGGCGGGGTCAGGATGTTGGCGCGGATGATCGGCTCGCGGACTTCTTCGATCTGGTTCACGGCCGGCAGCTTGGCCGGGTTGTCCAGGGTCAGGACAGTGCCATCGGTCTTGAGGACTTCATACACCACCGTCGGCGCAGTGGTGATCAGGTTGAGGTTGTATTCGCGTTCCAGGCGCTCCTGCACGATCTCCATGTGCAGCATGCCCAGGAAGCCGCAGCGGAAGCCGAAGCCCATGGCCTCGGAACTCTCCGGTTCGAAGCGCAGCGCGGCGTCGTTCAGGCGCAGCTTCTCCAGCGCTTCGCGCAGCGCCGGGTAGTCCTCGGCATCCACGGGAAACAGGCCGGCGAACACGCGCGGCTGCATTTCCTGGAAGCCCGGCAACGGCTTCGGCGCAGGGTCGGAGGCCAGGGTCAGGGTGTCGCCGACGGGCGCGCCGTGCACGTCCTTGATGGAAGCGTTGATCCAGCCCACTTCACCGGCGCCGAGCTTCTTCAGTTCCTTGCGCTTGGGGGTGAACACGCCGACCTTGTCGACCAGGTGCGTGCGGCCGGTGGACATGACCAGGATCTTGCTGCCCGGCACGATGTCGCCCTGCATCACGCGCACCAGCGAGACCACGCCCAGGTAGTTGTCGAACCACGAGTCGATGATCAGCGCCTGCAGCTTGTCGGTATCGCGCGGCACCGGCGGCGGAATGCGCTGCACGATGGCTTCCAGCACCAGGTCGACATTCAGGCCGGTCTTGGCGCTGACCGCCACGGCATCCTCGGCGTCGATGCCGATGACGGCCTCGATCTCGGCCTTGGCGCGCTCGATGTCGGCGGTGGGCAGGTCGATCTTGTTGAGCACCGGCACCACTTCCAGCCCCTGCTCCACCGCCGTGTAGCAGTTGGCCACGGACTGGGCTTCCACGCCCTGCGCGGCATCGACCACCAGCAGCGCGCCCTCGCAGGCGGCCAGCGAGCGACTGACTTCATAACTGAAGTCCACGTGGCCGGGGGTGTCGATGAAATTGAGCTGGTAGACCTGCCCGTCCTTGGCCTTGTACGGCAGGGACACGGATTGGGCCTTGATGGTGATGCCGCGCTCGCGCTCGATGGGATTGGAGTCGAGCACCTGCGCTTCCATTTCACGGGCCTCGAGGCCGCCGCAAAGCTGGATGATGCGGTCGGCCAGGGTCGATTTGCCGTGGTCGACGTGCGCGATGATGGAGAAGTTGCGGATATTCCGCATGGAATCAGAGGACATGGGGGGCGGCGGCCTGTGCCGTCGTCAGGATAACGGCGCATTATCGCACGCCGGGGAGGCCGGCTTGCCCCTGAGGGCCGATTAAGCGGAAACAGGGCGTTCCCGAGGCGCCAAACGGCAGCGCCCCGTGACCGGCACGGGGCGCTGAAGGACAACTTTCCGGGCGGGAAGGTCAGCCGGTCTTGTCAGCCGTCACCGCGAGGAAGCGGGTCACTCCACGATGGCGGACGAGCAGCATCACCGTATCGCCGGCCTTCACGCCGGCCAGCTGCTGGTCCAGTGCCTCCGGCGAGTTCACCTTGTTGCGACCCACCTGCAGCACCACCATGCCGGGCTGCAGGCCCGCCTCGCGCGCAGCAGCACTCTGGATGCTGCTCACCAGCACACCCGCCCCCGCGTCCACGCCCAACTGCTTGCGGGTATCGGCATTCAGGGGCTGCGTCAGGATGCCCAGTGGGTTGCGGCCGGTCGGCGCGGCCGGCTGGTCGGGCATGACCGGCGCCGTGCTGGCCACGCCCTGGCCTTCGTCCAGTTCGCTTAGCGTCACCGGCACGTCCACCGATCTGCCGTCACGCAGGACGCCCAGCGTGACCCGGGTGCCGGGCGCCATCGCGCCGATGACCGGCGGCAGGTCGCTGGAATCGTTGATCGCGCGCCCGTTGACCGAGCGGATGATGTCGCCGGGGCCGATGCCCGCCTTCTGCGCCGGGCTGCCGCTGACCACGTCGTTGACCAGGGCGCCGCGCGTATCCGGTGCATTCAGGCCCTTGGCCTGCTGCGTATCCAGTGCGCCCACCTGCACGCCCAACTGGCCGCGACTGACCTTGCCACTGCTCTTCAGCTGGTCGACCGCACCCATCGCCAGGTCGATCGGGATGGCGAAACTGATGCCCATGTAGCCACCGGACACCGAGAAGATCTGCGAGTTGATGCCGACCACTTCGCCGCGCGTGTTGAGCAGCGGGCCGCCGGAATTGCCCTGGTTGATCGCCACGTCGGTCTGGATGAAGGGCACGTAGCGCTGCTCGGGGGAGGCGCTGCGGCCCACCGCGCTGACGATGCCGGCGGTGACCGAGTGGTCCAGGCCCAGCGGCGAACCGATGGCGACCACCCACTGGCCCGGCTTCAGCGTGGAAGAATTGCCCAGGCGCACGGTCGGCAGGCCCTTGGCGTCGAGCTTCAGCAGGGCGACGTCGTACTGCTGGTCGCTGCCGATGACCTTGGCGGTGAACTCGCGGCGATCTGGCAGGGTGACCTTCACTTCGTCCGCGCCGTCGATCACATGATGGTTGGTCAGCACATAGCCATCAGCGGAGATCACGAAGCCCGACCCCATCGAGGTGCCACGACGCTGCGGCCCCTGCTGGCCCGGCCCCGGCATCTGGAAGCCCGGAGGCAGCATGCGGCGGAAGAACTCAGGGATCTCTTCGTCGTCCGCCTGCGCGGTGCGGCGCGACCCGATGTTGGCTTCGACGTTGACCACGCCCGGGCCGACCTGTTCCACCAGCTGGGTGAAATCGGGCAGGCCGGTGACCAGCTGGGGCGCCGACGACTGCGCCACGGCAGGCGCGGCGGCGACGATCGGCGCGGGCGAATCGGCCTGCTGCGCGCAGGCGGCCAGCGGCGTGGTCAGCATCAGCAGGGTCAACAGACTGTTACGGGCATTGGGAGTCATCGAATGCAGGCCTCGAAGAAGTGTGTCCAGTAATGGAGGGGGCCGGGACGCGCCCGGCGGCGCGAGGTCAGTCCCGGCGCGCGTCGTCCGGAGGCGCGACCGGCGGACTGGCCGGAAGGCGCGGCTCGAATGGGTAGAAGGTGCGGCTGGCGGAATCGGTGGCGTAGCCGGTGGTCAGTCCGCCTGCCGCCGGGTAGCCCGAGAGTGTGGAACGCGGCCACGGCCGTGCCTGGGGCACGGTTTCCTGCGGCCGGCTGGCGAACGGATTGGCAGGCACCACCAGGGTGGAAGACGCCAGCACCGTCGGCGCTGCCGGGGAACCAACGACAGCGCGCGCCGGTGCCTCGGCCTGGGCCACGCGGGCGGCCGCGCGGGCCGCCTGCTGGTTGCGGGTGGCGCTGCGACGGGCCGTTGTGTCCTGGCGGCGGGGTACGCTGGCGACGGCAACCGCCGCGGCCGCGTAGGCTTCGGCGTCCGGCGCGGCCGGCGCAGGTGTCTGCGGCGCGGATGGCGCCGGGGCCGCCTGGGTCTGTTGCGATGCGACCAGCGTGCCTTCCGCCGGTGCCTCCTGCGGTGCCTGCTGACGGGCCATGAACAAGGCCACCAGCGCCACCGATGCCGCCAGCGCGCCACCGCCCCAGCGGGACAGCAGACTGCGGTTGCGGCGTGATTCGGAGGTCATGGCGGCGGCAAGCGGTGCCTCCGCGGCCACGGCCTGGGCGATGCGCTCGGCGAAACCGGCCGGTGCAGGCGCCGTCGCCTGTCCGCGCAGCACGTCCCCGCACAGCTGCCAGCGCTCCCAGCAGCCGGTCAGTTCGCGGTCGTGTTGCAGGCGGCGCATCAGGAAGCGCGCCTCGTCGGCGGCCAGACCGCCGTCCATCAGCGCGGAGAGCTGCTGACGGTAATGGGTATCCAGCTTGTCGGTGGCGATGGAGTCAGGGCTGGCAGTCATGGGCGGGTACGCTCGCGGGTTGCACTTTCGGTATCCAACAGGGGACGCAACTGCTCATCGATGGCCTCGCGGGCGCGGAAGATCCGCGAACGCACGGTGCCGATGGGGCAGTCCATCTTCTGCGCGATCTCCTCGTAACTCAGGCCTTCCACCTCGCGCAGGGTGATGGCGGCACGCAGTTCCTCCGGCAGGGCATCGACCGCCTTCATCACCGTCTGTTCCAGCTCCTGGCGCATCAGCTCGCGCTCGGGCGTATCCGTGTCACGCAGGCGCGCACCGATGTCGAACTGTTCGGCATCGGCCGCATCCACGTCGCCCGTGGGCGGGCGGCGGTTGTTGGCGACCAGGTGGTTCTTGGCGGTGTTCACGGCGATACGGTGCAGCCATGTATAGAACTGGGAATCGCCCCGGAAATTCCCCAGCGCGCGATAAGCGCGCAGGAAGGTCTCCTGGGCCACGTCCTGGCACTCGCTCCAGTCATGGATGTACCGCCCGATCAGCGCCACCACGCGATGCTGGTACTTGCGCACCAGCAGGTCGAAGGCCGCGCTGTCGCCGCGTTGCACGCGTCTGACCAGCTCGAGGTCCAGCTCCTGGGTTGAATCTGCATCGGCCATGCCGGGCCGCACTCCTGTCAGCTCGGCCATGGCCGGGCACTGTGACCGCGCTCGCGGAGGAAAGTTCAACGCCACGCAACATTTGCTGGCGTATCAAGAATTTAACCGGCACCACGGGAACATCACCCCTGCCGCCGGTCACGCCCTGGACAGCGCCGCCATAGGGATATGCGGATTTGACGCGGGTTAAACAACCTCGGGATGATAGCGGCCTTCTCCATACGTGAACGGATGGTCCCTGCATGGCCGCAAACTTCGATGGGCTGCGATTCAGTCACTGGCAGACCGAGCTGGGCGAGGACGGCATCGTGGTGCTGGCCTTCGACCGCCAGGACGCCAGCGTCAACGCGTTCTCCCAGGACGTGCTGATCGAACTGGCCGACATCATCGAACGGTTGGCCATCGAGCCACCCAAGGGCGTCGTGCTGCGCTCGGCGAAAGCGTCGGGCTTCATTGCGGGCGCCGACCTCAACGAATTCCAGGAATTCGACCGCAAGGGCACGGTCAACGACGCGATCCGCCGCGGCCAGGCCGTGTTCCAGAAACTGGCCGAACTGCCCTGTCCCACGGTGGCGGCGATCCACGGCTTCTGCATGGGGGGCGGCACCGAGATCTCGCTGGCCTGCGATTACCGCGTGGCCAGCAGCGATCCGTCCACCCGCATCGGCCTGCCCGAAGTGAAGCTGGGCATCTTCCCTGGCTGGGGCGGCAGCGCGCGCCTGCCGCGCCTGGTGGGCGCGCCGAAGGCAATGGACATGATGCTCACCGGCCGCACGCTGTCGGCTAGTTCGGCCAAGGCGATGGGGCTGGTCGACAAGATCGCCGAGCCGGCCGTGCTGGTCGATGCCGCGGTCGCGCTGATCGCCTCGCGCCCGCAACGCGCGTTCAAGCAGCGCTTCACCGGCTGGATCAGCAACAGCTGGCTTGCCCGCCAGCTGCTGGCGCCGCAGATGCTCAAGCAGGTCGCGCGCAAGGCGCCGAAGGCGCACTACCCCGCGCCGTACGCGCTGGTCAACGTGTGGAAAACCGCCGGCGGGAAGGGCATCCAGGGCCGCCTCGACGCCGAGCGCAGGGCCGTGGTGAAGCTGGCCTCCACGCCGACCGCGCGCAACCTGGTGCGCATCTTCTTCCTGACCGAACGCCTCAAGGGGCTTGGCGGCAAGGAGCATGGCATCGCGAACGTGCACGTCGTCGGCGCCGGCGTGATGGGCGGCGACATCGCCGCGTGGTCCGCCTACAAGGGCTTCAACGTCACCCTGCAGGACCGCGAGCAGCGCTTCATCGATGGCGCGCTGGCGCGTGCGCAGGAACTGTTCGCCAAGAAGGTGAAGGACGAGAGCAAGCGTCCCGCCGTGGCCGCGCGACTGAAGGGCGACCTGGCCGGCGACGGCGTGCCGCAGGCCGACCTGGTGATCGAGGCCATCATCGAAAACCCCGAAGCCAAGCGCGATCTCTACCAGACCGTCGAGCCGCGCCTGAAGGCCGACGCGCTGCTGACCACCAACACCTCGTCCATCCCGCTGACCGAACTGCGCGAGCACATCCAGCGCCCGGCGCAGTTCGCCGGCCTGCACTACTTCAACCCGGTGGCGATGATGCCGCTGGTGGAGATCGTGCAGCACGACGCGCTCGACGACGCCAACGTCAGGCGCCTGGCCGCGTTCTGCAAGGCGCTGGACAAGTTCCCGGTGCCGGTCGCCGGCACGCCTGGCTTCCTGGTCAACCGTGTGCTGTTCCCGTACATGCTGGAAGCGGCGACGGCCTACGCCGAAGGCATCCCCGGCCCGGTGATCGACAAGGCCGCGGTGAAGTTCGGCATGCCGATGGGACCGATCGAACTGATCGACACGGTGGGCCTGGACGTTGCGCAGGGCGTGGGCGCTGAACTCTCGCCCTTCCTCGGCTTGCAGCTGCCTGCAGCGCTGGCGACGGTGGAACCGGGCAAGCGCGGCAAGAAAGACGGCCAGGGCCTGTACAAGTGGGAGAACGGCAAGGCGGTGAAACCGCAGGTCCCGCAGGATTACAAAGCGCCGGATGACCTCGAGGACCGCCTGATCCTGCCGCTGCTCAACGAAGCGGTCGCGTGCCTGCACGATGGCGTGGTCGCCGATGCCGACCTGCTGGATGCCGGCGTGATCTTCGGCACCGGCTTCGCGCCGTTCCGCGGCGGCCCCATCGAACACATCAAGGCCACCGGTCCGGACGTGCTGGTCGAAAAACTCAAGGCCCTGCAGGCCCGCCACGGAGACCGCTTCGCGCCGCGGCCCGGCTGGGACAATCCGGCACTGCGTCAACCGACGGTGTAAGCCGCCGCATCACGCCGGCCGCGCCGTGGGTGGCGCGGTCGGCATGTGCCGCCCCTCCCCGGCGCTTCCTTACGGTGCCGTAGCGCTCGACGGTATCGACGCGGCGGGATCCTGCAGGCCTGCACGGAACGCCGTATCGCGCGCCATCGCGTCCTGACGCTTCGTGCGCGCGGCGACGATGTCCGTATCGTTGCCCGGCGCACCGGGCCCCGCCTGCAGCGCGGAACGCGACCGGCTCCACGCAATGCCGCACTTGCCGGCCTGCGCCTGCATCACCGGCGTGCCCTGCACCAGCGAGTGCTCCCCGTGGAACGTGAACGCCACCGGCGTCGCCGGCTTCTGCGTGCTCATGCCGACCGCCACATGGTGCGGCAACGTGTCCCAGACGCGCACGTCGGCGTCGGGTTTCACCTGGTTGCCCACGCCACCGGACACCAGCGTCACCAGCAGGCCCGCAACCTGCAGCGGCAACACGCCCGACTGGGTCATCAGGTAGCCGACTTCGGCGGTGTTGCGCATGCCGCTCTGCAGCGAGGCCTTGCCGTCGAGGATCGCGTCGAAGGCGCGGCCGCCACGCGTGGTCGCCTGGAATGCGAGGTTGCTGTACTCGGCCAGCGGCAGCGTCTGCCGGCTCTTGGCCGCGCCCAGCGACACGCTCGCGGCTTCGGTGGAACCGTGGTCCTCGGCTTCCACGAAGGTCAGCAGGCGCCCGCTCATGCCGCGACCAAACTTGACGGGGCCGCGCCCCAGGTCGGCGACCAGCAGCGTGGTTTCCTTCGTCGGGCGGCGGATCGCCGGATTCGTGCGCTCCGCCAGCGTGAAGGCTTCATCGGCCAGGCCCACATCGCCGGCGCAGTACGACGACCAGCCCGCCAGATAGTTCATCAGCGCGAAGTCGCCCTGGAACTCTTCCGCCTCCGACAGCGTGTCCTGGAACTCTCCCGCGGTGAATGCCGCGCGTGCGTTCTGGTAATCGCCTTCGCGCAGGTACAGCAGCCCGCGGTAGTAGTAGGCCATCACGCGTTCGTAGGGCTCGCCCTTGTAGTCCTTGATGCCTTCGCTGGTCCACTTCGAACGCGCCGCCTTGGCGGTGTCGGTGGTGCCGTAGAACGCCTCGATGCGCGCCAGCGACTGGTCGAAGGCCCACTCGGCTTCGCCATAGGCGCCTGCCTCCATCGCGGCCAGGCCCAGCCGCTGGAAGTTCAGCACGGCGTTGTGCTCGCCATCCAGGTACAGCGCTTCGTAGAAACCGCGCAACGCCTCGGGCTTGGCCTGCGCATAGGCGCGCGCCTCGTCCGTGCCCGCCGGCGTGAAGACCGGCGGCGCCTTCATCGTGGGCACGAAGGGTTTGTCCTTCCACGACTGTGCCAGCGCCAGCGTGGCGGGCTTGCCGGGTGCATCGAAGTAGGCGGCAACCTCGGGCGGCAGTCCTTTGTTGTCGCACTGCGCCATCACGGGCTTGGGCAGGATGAAGAACTTGTAGTTCGCCACTTCATCGATGTCCTGCGGGAAGATCTCGAAACGGTAGCGTCGCGTCTTGCCGGCCTGGATGGTGGTGATGCAGCGGTACTTGTTGCTGTAGGCGTAGAAGTCTCCGCCCTCCACTTCCCAGGTGCGGTTGCCCTTGCGATCCGTTTTTTCGTAGGTGACGTTGACCTGCACGCCGTTCACGGAGTCGGTCCACAGACCGAAGGTCAGCATCTCCTTCTCGTACATGTCCAGGTAGAAATACGCTACCGGGTGCGGTGCGGGCACGTACTTGAACGTCGATTCCTTGCGATAGCCGATTTTCGTGCCGTTATCCAGCGACAACCGGCCCTCGTAGGACTGGCCGTAGAAGACGGGAATGGCCGGCGCGTCGGCTTCCAGTTTCTTGGCGTCCCTCCAGTACAGGTTGGGATCGATCTGCGGCGGCGAGGACGCCGGGTCTGCCGGAACGGAGGTCGGGCTTTCCGGCACCTGCGCGGCGGCAGGCAGGGCGAACAGCAGGGCGAGGATGACGGCGAAGCGACAGCGGTGACTCATGCGGGTTGTCTCCGGAAACTCAGCGCCAGCGCGCGGCCAGCGCCTGCAACGTGGCGTGGGCGACGACGTCGCCGATGTCGGTCAAGGTGGGTTCCGGCGCGGCTTCGCGGACGAAGCCGCTGCTGCCGGCCACATAACGCCCCGGGCCCTTCGCCGGCGGCTTGCCGTCGCTGACCACGCTGGCGACCAGCGCGCCGGTGTTCACGTCCTTGATGTCGACGCGGAAGATCACCCCGAACGGCGAACGCGGATCGGCCGTCTGCAGCACCTCGGCCAGCAGTTCCGACTTGCCCTGCAACGCCTTGATCTCCATCGCCTGGACGTCGCGGCGCTCGTCGGCCGTGGTATCGGCGGCCTGCGAACGCAGCGCCATGGTGCGGTCGACCAGGTTCACGCCGGCACGCTGCAGGCGCGAACTGAAGGCGCTGGCGATCGGCCACTCGCTGCGCTCACTGAGCAGCGAACGTTCGGCACCGGCATCCGGCAACGCACGTTCGCCTTCGCGCACGGTGGCGACGGCGGCCGTCTGCTGCACGGTACCGACCGCGTGACCGGACGGGCTGATCTCGGTCACGCGCGCGGCAGCGGTCTGCACCGTGGCCTGCTGCACCCGGTCGTATTGCGTGCTCGTCGCATCGGTGAGCTGGCGGTTCCAGAACACGGTGATGCGCGGGCTGCCGGCCTTGGTGTACGCCGCGCGGAACGCGCTGTCGTCGAGCATCGCCGCCTGCGGATCGTGCTTCGGCGCCGGCGTCAGCACCGGCGGGGTGCCGTCGCGGTACTGCGCCGCGGCCGGCAGCGCCGCCAGCAGCAACAGGGAGGCCAGGGCGGACTTCAAGGGCATGGACGTCATCGAGGGCCTCCGGGTGTCAGCGGCCGGGGGCCAGTTCGATGAGGTAGTACTGCACCTCATCGCGGCTCATGGAGCGCTCGCGATACGTGCCCGTGCCCTTCGGCGGAATGAACACCTGCGTCCACGCCGAGACCGGCTCGGTCGGTGCCTGACTCACGTCCATGAAGGACGAACGCGCCTGCACCTGCAGTGGCTTGTCGGTGCAATTGACCAGACGCGCGGTGACTTCGACGGTGTCGGTCTCGGTGCGGCGGGCGAACAGGCCTTCCACCAGCACCTGGCGCGTCAGCGGCTTGTCGGTGAACTGCACGGCGTTGAGGTCGATCGGCGTCATCGACTTGGGCACGTTCGCCACCAGCGCGGGGCCGGCGACCGGCGCGGCGCGGCGCGCCTGCCAGGTCTTGCACTTCACCACGTTGTTCTCCGCCGCAGCGGTGATCGCCAGCAGCGAACCCGCCAGCGCGGCCAGCATCAGCGTGCGCTTCATGGCGTCACCTGCGACTTCACCGGCGCCGGGTGGTTCGGTGCGGGCACCTGGGCGTTGGGATCGGCGGGACGCGGCGTCTTGGCCGCGCATGCGGCCAGCATCAGGCACAGCAGCGGCACGGACAGCCGCAGGGCATTGGCTTTCATCGGTGGTTTCCCCTGGTGTGGCGCGCCATCTTCCCCATGGCGCGCGGTAAGCGTGGCTCAGCGGTAGATGACGTCGTCGGTGGCCGCCCGCGCGATTTCATAGCTGTTGGACCATTCGATGGCACCCGATTCCAGGTCGACCATCTCGAAGACGATCTGCGTGTAGCGCTGCATGGTGCCCGTCTTGGGATCGCGCGCCTCGGTGCTGGCGATGTTGCCGGTCAGGCGGTAGTCGGCGCCGAACTGCGCGCGCGTCATGCCCACGGTGCCGGTGTCGGTCACGCCTTCGCGCTTGAGTTCGCGCTCGGCTTCGATCATCGCCGCGTTCTGCCGGGCCAGGAACACCATGCGGCCCTTGCTGGCGCGGTTGAGACCCACGCGCAGGCGGTCGGTGATCAGGTTCTTGTTGATCCGCTGCGAGCTTTCGTTGGTGAAGAACGCGCTGTCCACGATCACGCGCGGTGGCGTGGCGCGGTTGGCCAGCGTGGCGTTGCCCAGCATGTCACGCACCATGCGGTCGGACATGGTCTGGATGTCCTGCGCCTCAATGCCCAGGCCGCTGACTGGTCCCTTCTGGCTGGGATCCAGATCCTGCGCACCCCCCGCATCGCGCGCATGGACGGATGACAGCATCCCGCCAGCGGCGAACAGCGCCACCACCAGACAACCCCGAGAAATTTTTCGCATAACCTCGTCTGCCCCCGAAGGGCCCCCTGTCAGAATGAGTTGGTAACGCAGTGACGCCGGCCGGATCCCCATCCGTCGCAGAACATGGCACGTGGTCTGCAGTCCAGCGCATTCCCGGGCCCGAGGGCCAAGTATCTGCGTGTACCTCGAGCGTAACAGGAATTCTGACGGAGTTCACACTCCGCAGCCGGCGCACCGGAGCCTTCATTGGCTTAGCGGCCGGCCGGGAAGGATCTTGAGGCGCGTGGTCGGCTACGCGGACGCGCTCCCGGACGCGGGCGGAGCGTCGCTCATTCCACCGGCAGCACCTGCGTCATCACCCAGTCTTCCTTCGGGTCGTCGCCCACGCGGTAGGTGGAGCGCCCGACGATCTGGAAGCCATGCTTGCGCCAGAAGCGAATGGCTTGACCGGCGTCCTGCCAGACCGTCAGCCAGACCGAACGCGAACCGCGCAGGCGGGCGGCTGCCAGCAGGTGCGATACCAGCGGCGCGGCGATGCCTTGTCCATGGAACTCGGCATCCAGGTAGATGCGCGCCAGTTCCACGGTCGGGCGCAGCGTGACCTCCGGCGGGGGCACCGTTCCCCAGCGCACCTGCGCATAGCCGGCCCACCGCCCGGACTGCTCGACGATCAGCGTCAGCGTGTCGGGGTCGCGGATCTCTTGTGCCTGCCGCTCCGGGGTATACATCGCCTGCAGGTGCGCGGCGATGTTCTCGGGCGTGCTGCAATGGCCGTTCGCCGCGACGAAGGTGCGACGCATCATCGCGGCGAGGTCGGCGGCTTCGGCCAGCCGCGCGGGGCGGATCACGGTCCCGGCTTTCATGCAGTGCACGTCTTCCCTGCTGTCATGACCACGACAACGGCGGGAACGGGGGCGTCAGGTCAGCGCCGCGCGAACACCTGCGGCGGTGCGCGCACCGGACTGCGATCCGGCGGCAGGTCACTCATCATGCCCAGCTGCGCGGAGAAGTCGGCCAGCCTCGACCACACGTAGGGCTGCAGGTCCTGCGGCGCCGGGTCGTAGACGTGGGCCCACAGCTCGTCCATGAACTGGCGCGGCGATTCGCGCACCGCGCCGCGCTCGATGCGCTCACCTGCAGCGGCCAGTACGGCCCGGATGTCGGCCAACGTGTCCATGGCCGCAGGGTAAAGGCGCCGGATGCCGGTTGTGTTACATGGGCACGGATCTTCCGACGACCGGCACGATTCTGTGACCGCGGTTACGCCTTCGTGCAGCCCACGCAGCGTCCACGGGCTGTTCCACCCCCCTTTTTCAGCGGCCGCGTCTGCTGCCCAGAGGCCCTTGGACAATCCGCGCGGACACCCTGACGCCAGCGCCGGTCGAGGCGGCGCCAAAACAGGATGATCAACATGGTTCATGTTCGATCCGCACGCTTGCGCCCCGGTTTACGGCCACCGCCGCGATTCCAGGCCATCGGAACGGGAGCGGATTCTGGCGAACACCTGGCATGGCGACTCAGAGGCAAGCCGCTACCAGGCACGGTGATGTCTTCTCGGCATGAGGCGATAACCAACGGTATCGCCGTGGCATGCGCACTTTTACCAGTGGCTAACGATGCGTTTGCCAACGTCGCAGTCGAATACGGAAAGGAAACGCCATGCCATCGCCCCTCGCCAACACGCGCGCCGATCTCGATGCCATCGTCGAAGAGATCGACCGCAAGCTCGAACAGGTCTACCGCCTGTCGCCGGGCCAATCACGTGCCGAAGTGTGGGCGAGCCTGACCAGCGCCGCGCTGAAGCTCGCAGCCCCCGAAGACCAGGACTACCTGTACGAACGCCTCTACGCCATCTTCAAGGCCTCGCAGGCGCGGCCGTTAGTGGCAGTGTCCGGCTGAGCGTACGCGCCTTGCCCTACTGACGATCAGGGGGCACCTGCGCACGTTCCAACAGCGCTTGGCCTGGCGAGCCCGCAGTCTGGCATGCCGGCCAGCGACCGTCATGGCAGCGTCATCTGGCCTCCCTACCCTGCGCGTTCTTCCGGGGGTGGGACGTCATCGTGCCCGAGCACGCAAAACGGGGTTGGGCGCGCATGTTCGCGGAACATGGGCCGGTACTGCGCGGATTCTTCGTCAGGCGTGGCGCCAACGACGAGGCCGAGGACCTGGTACAGGAAACCTACCTGCGCCTGCTGCGCGCACACCAGCACCAGGGCGACGCCATCGCCAATCCCGAGGCCTACCTGTTCACCGTCGCGCTGAACCTGGCACGCGAACAGGCCGTACGTCGTCGCCGTCCGATGCTGCCCATCGAAGAGCTGGAGAACATCACCACGCTGCTGGCCGCCGAGGAAAGTGTCGAGGACGCCGCCGAGCGTGCACAGCGGCGCCAGCGCCTGCAGGCGTTGCTGGGCACGCTGCCTGACCACACCCGCGCGGTGCTGGTCATGCAGTACCGCGACGGCCTGAGCTACAAGCAGATCGCCGAGCGGCTGGGCGTGTCGTCGCACATGGTCAAGAAGCACGTGGTGCGTGGCCTGTCCGTGTGCCGGCGGGCGCTGGTCGATACCGCGGAGGCGTGGTGAACGCCACCGCGCTACCCACGCAGGTCACGCTGGAAGCTGCACGCTGGCATGCCCTGCAGCGCGAAGGTGGGCTCGACCGTGCACGGCAGGCCAGGTTCATGGACTGGCTGGTCGCCTCCCCCGCGCACCTGCGCGAGTACCTGGCAGTCGGCCGCGTGGCGGGGGAACTGGGTGACGCCATGCAGGCGATGGCGATCGACGTGGACGCCCTCATCGAGCGCACGCCTGCGCCAGGCATGCCGGACAACGTGGTTGCACTGCCGCTGCGCCGTCCCGCACGGACCGCTTCCCGTGCGCCACCGCAACGCCGGTGGCTGCCGCGCACCGTTGCCGCGGCAGTCGCGATGCTGGCCATCGGTGTAATGGTGCACCTGGCGTGGCCACAGTCGAGCCACTATCTGGCCGCACATGGCGCCCCGCGCAGCGTGCAGCTGCCGGACCGCACCGTCGTGCACCTGAATGCCGAAAGCGAGCTCTCCATCCGCTACACGCTGTTCCAGCGCCGCGCGCAGCTGATCCGCGGGCAGGCCAGTTTCGTCGTCGCCAGCGGACGCAGGCCCTTCACCGTGCACGCGGCTGGACTGCAGGTGCGCGACATCGGCACGACCTTCGACGTGTCGCTGCTGCGCGAACAGGCGCGCATCGGCGTGACCGAAGGACGCGTGCACGTCCTCGGCGACGACGGCGCGGGCCGCCTGCTGGCCGACCTGCGCGCGGGCCAGGCCGCGCGCGTGGACTATCGCGACCACACCGTCAGCATGAGCCGCGAGGATGTCGACACGATGACGGCCTGGTGGCAACGGCGCATCGTGTTCCGCGATACGCCATTGCGCGAAGTCGCCGACCAGTTCAATCGTCTGAACACCGTGCGCGTGCATGTGGACGATGCAGGCGCGGGCGTATTGCGCCTGACAGGCAACCTGCGCGGCGACGATGTCGAGTCGCTGCGCGCCTTCCTCGATGACCAGCCCACGCTGGAAACGACGCGCGAGACGAACCGCATCCTGGTACGCACCCGCGCGCAGGACGCGGGCCGCGCAGTGCAGCGCTGAGCGAAAGCGCGACGGCGCACCAGGCGCTGTCAAAAAAAATTCATCGAAACAACGGTGCCCGATCGACGCTCCGCGCTGTCGTAGTCCAGGCATGCGCGAACACACCCGTGTCGCGACACCTTCTCCACCCCATTGGATGCCACGATGCGCCGAACCCTGTTCCTCTCCATCGCCCTTGCCCTGCAAGCGACCACCGCCACCGTCGCCGTCGCGCAGGAAGCGCGCGTTGCGGCCGCGGCCATTCCCGCGCAGCCGCTGGACCGCGCACTCAACGCACTCTCGCGCCAGACGGGCCTGCAGTTCGTCTACAACGCGCAGGCCGCCGGTAACCCGCAGACCCGTGCCATTCCCGCCGGACTGCCGCCGGAACAGGCGCTCACCCAGCTACTCGCCGGCACCGGCCTGCGTCACCGCTTCCTCAATGCCACCACAGTGACGCTGGAGGCCGACGGCGCTGCCGCCACCCAGGCGATGCCCGCCGCTGCGCCGCCTGCCGCGCTCGCCACGCCCGAGCCGTCCGCCGCGACCGCCCCGGAGGCGCAGCAGCTGGAAAGCGTCGTGGTGATGGGCAGCTACAGCCGCAGCCTGGAACAGGCGGTGGACATCAAGCGCGCCAACATCGGCTTTTCCGACTCCATCGTCGCCACCGACGTGGCCGATTTCCCGGAGCAGAACCTGGCCGAAGCGCTGCAGCGCATGCCGGGCGTGACCATCGAACGCAACAAGGGGCTCGGCAGCAAGGTCAGCGTGCGCGGCCTGCCGTCCGAATACACCCACGTGTCGATCAACGACCTGGCGACGGCATCCGGCAGCGGTGGCCGCGACGTGGAATTCGACATCTTCGCGTCCGAGATCATCCAGCAGGTGACGGTGCAGAAATCGCCGACCGCCGCCGACGAGGAAGGCGGCATCGCCGGGTCGGTGCAGATCTCCACCGCGCGTCCGTTCGACTACAGCGGCCGCAAGCTGGTGCTGTCGGCCGAAGGCGCGCACAACTCCATCTCCGAGGAGGTCGACCCCAAGTTCTCGTTCCTGGCCAGCAACACCTGGGGTGACTGGGGCGCACTGGTCTCGTTCTCGCACGCCGAACGCACCAACCGCACCGACTCCACGTCCGGCATCAACTTCCGCCCCATGTCGCGCTTCCTGGGTGCGTCCGGCACGCGCGGCGCGCAGGCCGAAGCGGTGATCGAGCGCGATACCGGGCGCATCATCACCAACCGCGCCAACACCGCCGAATCCAACCTGATCGTGTTCCAGGACAAGGTGGGCGACCGCGCCTACCTCAACGACCAGGAAAAGTGGGGCGCCACCGCCTCGCTGCAGTACAGGCCCAGCAGCAACTTCAGCCTGACCTTCGATGCGATGCTCGGCGGCTACGACACCACCGAGGACGAGTACGACGCCGCGGCCTACTCGGCCTCCAGTCGCAGCACGCTGGAAACGATCCACGAGTATGACGACACCACCCTGGCCGACCACGGCATCCTGGTGCTGCGCGACGTGTCCTACACCGCCACCCAGCATGAGTTCCTCAGCAAGGAGCGCATCAACGAGACCGACTTCAGCCAGTACAGCCTGGCGATGGACTGGAAGGGCGACGGTTGGGACGTCGACGCGATGCTGGGTTACTCAGGCGCGGAGAAGACCTCCGACTTCGCCAACCTGAAGCATGTCGCCTATGCCCCCTCGCGCACACGCTGGACCGGCCGCAGCGGCGAGACCATCCCCAGCGCCAGTTCCGCCGGCTTCGACATGTACAACTCGCCCTCGCGCTACCTGTTCGAGGCGTACGAGACCACGCTGGAGCGTATCGACGACGACAAGTACGCTGCACAGCTCGATTTCAGCAAGGCGCTGGACCTGGCCTTCCTGCCGGCGCTGCGCACCGTGCAGGCGGGCGCGCGCTATACCGACAAGTCGAAGGAACGCGACTACGGCGAACTGAAGATCACCGGCCCGGGCCCCGGCAACACGTCCTGGGTCAACACCCGCACGCTGGCCGACAGCCCGCTGCAACGGATCAGCGACATCGTCCCCGGCGGCGCCTACGGCATGAAGGGGCTGGATTGGCAGCAGGTCTCCAACGACTACGCACGCGGCTTCTTCCGCTATCCCGGCTTCGTCACGCCGTTCGATGACGACCAGTACTACCGCGTGGACGAGGACGTGGCCAGCGTATACGCGATGGCCGACTTCGCCTTCGACCTGGGCCGCGTACCGGTGGCGGTGAATGCCGGCGCGCGCTACGTTGACACCTCGGTGCTCTCCTTCGGCTATCACCCGGTGCAGAACCCCGACGGCACCACCGGCTACACCGACACGCCCGTGTCGAAGAAGGGCAGCTACAAGGACGTGTTGCCCAGCCTCAATCTCACCGCCGAGCTGTCGCACGACCTGCTGCTGCGCGCGGCGGCGTCGGAAACGCTGATCCGCCCCGCGCTCACCGACGTCGCCTACAAGCGCACGGCCAGCTGGAGCTCGTTCCGCTTCACCGACGGCAACCCCGACCTGCAGCCCACGTACGCCAAGCAGTGGGAAATCGGCCTTGAGAAATACCTGGCCAACGGCGGCCTGCTGGCCGCGTCGTACTTCCACAAGAAGATCGACGGCGTGGTGGTCAACTCGCTGACCGGCGTGGTGCAGGACGTGGCGGTCTACAACGCCAACGGCACGCTCAACGGCTATTACGATTTCGACGTCTACCAGCCGGTGAACGCCAGCGGTTCGTACGACGTCGACGGTATCGAGCTGATCGCGCAGGTGCCGCTGGATGCACTGCACAGCGCACTGGAAGGCTTCGGCATCAACGCCAACTACACGATGCTGGACAGCTCGCTGGCCGGCGCCTCCGACCTGGGCATCCGCACGCCCATGCCCGGGTTGGCCGAGAAGACCTACAACGTCACCGTGTACTACGAGAACGACCGGTTCGATGCGCGCCTGTCCTACAACCACAAGGACGAGTACGTCGAGTCGATCGGCTACAACATGTATCCCATCTGGCGCGATGCGTACGGCCAGCTGGACGTGTCGATCGGTTACCGTCTGACCGACCACATCAAGCTGAGCCTGAAGGGCATCAACATGACGGACGAGGAAACCAGCGGCTACACCATGGACCCGTCGTTCCCGACCATGTACGAAAAGTCGGGCCGACGCATCAGCCTGGGCCTGCGCGCGGATTTCTGATCCGGCTCGGCTCGCACCGGATGCTTTCTCCCCGTCCAAGGGGAGAAGGCATCCACACTGCCCGCATTGCCCCCCACTTCGCACTGCGCCCCGGAACCTCTCTGCGCCCGAGGCGCGAGCGCGATACCGGCGCCCTCCCCGTACCCGGAAAAAAAAGAAAGGACACCGACCATGCGCATTCTCCCGTGGCTGCCCATCGTCGCGCTGCTGGTCCTGCCGAGCGCGGCGCATGCCGCCGAGCCGGACGCCGGCCGTGCATGGCTGGCGGGCGACCACCACGTGCACAGCGAATGGAGCGTGGACTGGGACCGTTCCACCTCCCCGCCCACGCCGATCCGCGGTGGCGACTCGCCCTACACGCGCACGCGCAACGCGCAGCAGGCGCGGGCCAACGGCCTGCGCTGGATGGTGCACACCGACCACGGTGGCCCCGGCCATTCCGCGGTCACCCGCGACCACGCCTGGCCCGCACTGCAGGAAGCGCGGCGGCAGGTGCCGTCGCTGATCCAGTTCAACGGCATGGAGTTCGACGTGCCAGCCGCCGAACACGCATCGCTGATCATCGCGCCCGGCCCCGACGAGCGCGACCAGCTGGTCGCCCTGGAACGCGACTTCAGCCGCAACGAGCCGCTTCCGCCCGCAACCCGCGACGACGGCGCGCAGATGCTGGCGGCGCTTGCCTACATGCGTACCCTGCCGTCGCCGCCGCTGATGTTCATCAACCATCCCTCGCGCACGGCCACCGGCGTGGGCCAGTGGGGCGAGGTGGAACCGGCAGAGCTGCGTGCATGGCACGACGCCGCGCCGCAGGTGCTTGCCGGCATGGAAGGCGCACCCGGCCACCAGGCCGCGCCACAGCATCGCGGGCTTTACCGCAATGCGGCCGCGCCGACCTTCGGCGGCTTCGACCAGATGACGGCGCAGGTAGGGGGCGTGTGGGATGCGCTGCTGGCGGAAGGGCGGCGTTTCTGGATCACCGCGACCTCGGACTCGCACGTCAACGTGCGCGACGGCGGCCGCGACTTCGACCCGGGCGAATACAGCAAGACGTACGTCTGGGCGCGCCACGATGCCAGCGACGTGATGGACGGCCTGCGCCACGGCCGGATGTTCGCCGTGACCGGCGACCTGATCGATGCGCTGGAGCTGCGGGTGCACACCGTCGGCCGCGCCGCCCGCAGCGCCGGCATGGGCGGCACGCTGTCGGTGTCGGCGGGAACGCCCGTGCGGGTGGAACTGCGCGTGCGCCAGCCGACGCAGCCCAATGCCGCCGGCCAGCGGCCCGCGCTGCACCATGTCGACCTGATCGTCGGGCAGCCGGGTGTGCGGGACGCGCCGCGCATGGAGGTGAAGCGGTTCACGCCGGAGGACTGGAGAACCGAGGGCCCGTGGCGTTCCGTCAGCTGGCAGATGCAGGTGCCGGAACACGGCATGTTCGTCCGCGCACGCGGCAGCAACACGCCCGATGCCACGCCCCCCACCGACATCCCCGACGAAGACCCGTGGCAGGACCTGTGGTTCTACGCCAATCCGGTGTTCGTGGAGGTGGCGCGCTGAAGCCTAGCGCACGACCACGCGCGCATCGGACAGCCACGCGATCATCGTTTCCAGCGGCGCCGGTCGTGCGATGTGGAAGCCCTGCACGCTGTCCACGCCATGGCGCGCCAGCCAAGCGAGTTCCTCTGCGTCTTCGACGCCTTCGGCCACGATACCAAGGCCCAGGCCTTGACCCAGTGCGATCAGTGCTTGGCAGATCGACGCGTTGCGCCCGTCCCGGTGCACCTGGTGCACGAAGCTCCGGTCGATCTTCAGGCAGTCGACGGACAGGTCGCGCAGGTAGGTCATGCTGGAGAAACCGGTGCCGAAGTCGTCGATCGATATGCCCACTCCGTCCTGCTGCAGCTCCTCCATCGCCGCCCGCGCCATCTCCGGGCGGCGCAGCATCGCGCTCTCGGTCAACTCCACGTGCATGGCACCCCTGGGCAGGCCGTACCGCTGGTGGACGTCCCTCAGGATCCGGGGAATGGTGCCGCACATGAACTGCACGGCGGAGACATTCACCGCGATGGCAATGCCGGGAAACCCTGCCGCCGCCAACGCCTGGTGCGCCTGCGCCGCCTTGTCGATCACCCACTCGCCGATGGGAACGATAAGGCCTGACTCTTCGCTCAGCGGAATGAAGCTGGCCGGCGATACGTAGCCGTCCGCGGTACGCCACCGCAACAGCGCTTCCGCCGCGATGACCACATCGTCGCCCAGGCGCCGGATCGGCTGGAAGAACAGTTCGAACTCCCCGTCCGGCAGTGCGCGGCGCAGGCGGTTGATGGTGGCCAGCCTCGCACTGGCCCGCTCGGCCATGCTGTCCGAGTAATGCATCGTCCCGCTGTTCTCCGCGCGTGCCTGCAGGGCGGCGAGCGATGCATGGCCGACGACCTCCTCGGCGCTCTGCCCCGGGAACTGCTGGAAGGCGATGCCGATCCACGCCTCCACGCGGTGATTGCCGCTGTCCGATTCCACCGTCTCGGAGAAGGCGGCCAACAGTTCGTCGACCAGGTCATTCCATTCTTCCGCGCGGCGCGTTGCGGTCACGAAGGCATCCGCCGGCACATACGCCAGCGGGCCATGCCGACGCGCCACGCCCGCCAGGCGCTGTGCGATGCCCTGGATCATCGCGTCCCGCGTCTGCCGCCCCAGGGTGGGCGAGACGAACTCGAGATCACGCAGCTGCACGTAGGCGACCGCATAGGTCGCGTCGCCAACGGGCACCTCGGGTTGCGCGTCCATCTGTTCGGCAAAGGTACGAAGGTTGAGCAGGCCGGTCGTCTCGTCATGCGCCGCGCGCCATGCCAGTTCCCTTTCGTACGCCACGCGTTCGCTCACGTCCTCCGCCAGCACCAGCCGCGCATCGCGCCCGCTGAAGCGGATGCTGCTGCTGTGCACACGCACATGCATGCGCGTTCCATCGCGACGCACGTGCACCCAGACGCGCGACGCATCACGCGGTTCCTCGGCCTGGTTGACGGCCTCCAGTACGGCTTGCACGTCATCGGCGGGGCGTATCTGCAGGATGGTCATCTGCAGGAATTCCTCGCGCGAGTAACCATAGCGATGGACCGCCGCCTTGTTGACCGCCATGAACCGCAGGGATTCGATGTCGAAGACCCAGAACGGCAGGGGATTAAGGTCGAACAACTCGCGGAACTGGGCCTCTGCCCCGGCCAACGCCTCCTGCCGTGCCATGCGCTCGGTAATGTCGACGATGGTGCCGGTCATCCGCGGCGCACCCTCGTCATCCTGCACCAGAGCCCCCCGCGCGCTGATCCAGCGGCTTTCGCCGTCCGGCAGGGTGATGCGGTATTCCGAGTGGAAGGGCTGTCCGCTGGACCAGGCCTGCCCGAACTCGTGCTCCACTCGTGGTCTGTCCGACGGATGCATGCGCAGGAAGAACTCCGCCAGCGGCAGCATGCCCGCCACCCGTTCGAAACCGAACAGGTCGGCCGCATGCGCCGAGGCCCGGACATGCTGGGCACCCTGCTCCATCGCCCATACGCCCGCGCGGGACGCTTCCTGGGCCTTGCTGAGCCAGTCGGCGTGATGCCGCAGTTCGTCATGCGCCTTGCGGCGCGCGGCTTCGGCGAGCGACATCCGCCGCATCAGGTAGAACATGCCCAGCCAGTACAGCATCAGCAGGCACCCTGCGATGACGGCGTAACGCCACCAGGGCATCAATGCTTCCTGCTTGGAAAGGCCGGCGGCCACGATGAAGGGGTAGCGGCTGGTCGAGGTGAAGCTGGCGAAGCGTTCAATGCCATCCAGCCGGCTTACCAGCACCTGCTGCACCGTTGCGCCCTTCGCCAGTCCGGCGGGCAACGGCACCTGCCTGCCCACGTAGCCACCGCCGCTGCCCTCACGCGCCAGAACCACGCCCTCGCGGTCGAGGATGCCGGCGCTTCCCTGTTCGCCGATGTCCAGCCCCCGCAGCATGCTTTGCAGCTCGGACGTGCGTAGCCGTGCCACCAGCCAGTTGCCTTCGGGCGTGCGCCACATCAGCGGGATGACCGGCTGCGCCCTCCCCTGTTGCTGCAGGCGACCGACCCTCAGCATGCCGGTGCCGGCCGTGTCGGGAGGGGTGAAGACCGCTTCGTCTTGCCCGCTGGTTCCCGTGCCACGATGCACCACGTTTCCATCGGCGTCGTACAGATCGATGTCCTGCAATTCGGCATGCCGCGAGACGACGCCGCGGATCGCGCCGGGCAGATCCCAGCGGCTGCTTCCGGGAAGGTCGGCCACGTAGCCATCCGCCTCCATCGCCATGCCACGCAGGGCGCGTTCGAGGTTGCGGATCTCGTAATGCAGCAGGCGGTCAACGCCGATCGCCACCGCCATGCTCTGGCGTTGTGCCGCCTCGATGCGCACGGTGCGGTCCTGGATGGTGGCCAGGATGAGGCCGACGCTGATGAACAGGCCCAGGCAGGTACCGATCCAGCGCACGGTGGCGGTGGAGGCGGCGGTGACCCGCGACAGGGTGGCTTTCATGAAGTGGTCATCCAACCCGTCCCCTGCATGCCACCGACCTGCCGAGTATGCGCAACCCGCCGCGACGAGGCCATGAAGGCGCCTGGCGGCGCAGGGGCGCGCAACGCGCAGGTGCACGCCGTGATCCGCCGGTCTTCATGCCGGCAGATCGCGTGAGGGCCGGGACGCGGCGGCGGCCTGCGCAACGACCAGGTGGAACCGGTTGCGTCCCTGCTGTTTCGCGCGGTAGAGGGCTTCATCGGCCGTGGCAAGCAGGTCGTCCTCATCCACCGGCGACAGCGCGAAGGCGATGCCGATGCTCGTGGTGAGCAGCAGCGTGCTGGCACCGATGTTCATCGGTGCGTGGATGGCTGCCAGGATGCGCTGCGCCAACTGCTCGACCGACGGCACCGAGAGATCGCCATCCAGGAGGATGACGAATTCATCCCCGCCCAGGCGCACCACCAGACCTTTCCCGTCCTCCGCCAGCTGCTGGAGTCGCTGCGCGAAGCATCGGATCACACCGTCGCCGGTTGCATGTCCATGCGTGTCGTTCACGTCCTTGAAATGATCCAGGTCGAGGAAGAACAGGGCGATGGCACCGCTGCCGCGCTTCAGTCGCGCAAGCGCGAGCGCGAGCCGACGCTCCAGCTGGCGACGATTGGCCACGCCGGTCAGTGCATCGACCAGGCTCAGGCGCTCCAGTTCAAGCCGGCTGGCCTCCAGCGCCTGCTCGGCGGCGACGCGCTTGCTGATGTTCCGGCCGGACAGGATGAGGTCGGCCGGCACGGAAGGATCGGCACCGGGCGCGGAGCGCATGACCACCTCCACCCAAAGGTACTTGCCGTCGCGGTGCCGGATGCGGAAACGATGGGTCTGCGGAAGACCCGACGCCACCACTTCCAGCATGGCCTGCCGTTGCCCCTCGCGGTCGTCGGGATGCATCAGGTCCCAGCGCGAGCCAAGCATCTCGTCCGGCGACCAGCCCAGCATCTCGCGGGCGGACGGCGATACGTAGGTGCGTTCGCCCGACGGATTCAGGCGGACCACCAGGTCGCCGGAGAAATCCGCCAGCAGGCGATAGCGTTGTTCGCTGTCCCGCACGCGCGCCGACAGCCGGTCGCGTTCGGCCATCGCCAGCACCACCGGGATGGTCAGCAGGCATCCGCCCGCCAGATAGAGCTGCAGCAACACGATGGCCCACGCGTAGTGGGAGGCGGCAATCTCCGCAAGCGGTCCGCGCCCGGCCGTGGTGAACGCCACGCCGATCACCGCCAGCAGCGTCACGCCGACGGCAACACCGGCGAACCGGTGGCGGAACGCGCCCAGCAGCAGGGGCGGATAGGTCAGGAAAAGCAACGGGTACTGCATGCTGAAGACGGCCAGGCCCAGCATCGCGATGAGTCCCATGCCGAGGATGAAGCGGGTACGCCGCCCCTGGGGTGCCAAGGCGCGCAGTCCTTCGACGTGCAGCACGAGCGCGGCCGTGCCGACAATCACCATGCCGAGCACGTGCGCGCCATACCAGGTGGCAAACGCCATGCCGAACGCGGCATCCAGGACGTAGCGCGCCACCTGCGCGGCCAGCAACCCCGACACGCCGCAGGCGACCAGCGTGCTGGCCGTCGCCACGCCACCCAGGTGTATCCAGCGGCGCGGGTCGCGGATATTCGGAACCTCACGGCGTATGGAATACGCCACGACGAGCACCTCGATCAGGTGGCACACGGACAACGCCGTTGCGAGCGGGAGCGGCGTGCCGGCCACCCACTGCCCCGCCACGTCGGCGGCTGCGCCTACCGCGCAATACACACCCCAGGTGGCGGTGGGCCGCACGAGCAGCCATGCGCAGAGGATGCCGCCGGAAATCCACATCGCCGACAGTTCGCCCGGCCGCCCCGCCCACGAAATCGACAGCCATGCACCGGCTGCCACCAGGATGGCAACCAAGGCCAGATCCGCTCCCCTGCGCGCGTGCTCCTGCATGGACACATCCAGGTCCCGTCAGCGTCGTGCTCGGATGATAGTGAGGCGGGCGGTGTAAGTGCCACGTGCAGGCGCACACGCATGACCGACGCGCAATATGCTGCAGCGCAGCGTCAGACGAAAATGTCGCGCTTCACGCCCACGTTCGCACGTCGAACACGATGCAGTCAGCGATCAGCGGGAGGACACCCGCAACACCTCTGTTGCATGCACGTGCGCGCATGCTCCCGATCACTGCACGCTTCACGTGCGCCGCCAGAGGGGAACGCATGGCCGCCGACAGACCAGGCCATGGCGATTCACCGGCGATATCGACGTGGATGCGCTTCTTGGATCAGATGTCCTGCCTGCCGCGCCGCGCCGCGGGGTGGGGTGAGCGCACGCGCGATGGCGCGGCGTCTACTTCTTCAGGCCTGCGGCGACTTCCCGCACGCTGAGTCCCAGTTCAAGCTGCAGGCGCACATACTCGCGCTCCTTGCGCGACAGCTTGCGACCCATCTGGATGCGTACATCCTCCGCCTCCAGGATGCGCAGGATCCTCGGCATGGCCGAGCCGATGGCGTCCGCGTCATACCCCGCCTCGCGCAGAGCGGCATCCAGAAGGGCTTCGGTATCCATGGTGCGTCCAGATCTGCTCGAGGTGCGGCATTGTGCACCAGCGGTACGCGGCAGGGTTGAACGACGTGAGGCCAGGCACCGCCACCGTCGCGATGCATTCCTGGGTGCTTTGCAGCCTCATTCCTCCGCCAACCGACTCGGCCCGCTTCACACGGCGTGACTGCGTTTCCGGAACTGCGCCGCCTTATGCCGATTGCCGCATTGGGCCATGCTGCACCAGCGGCGCTTGTGCGACTTGGTGCGGTCGTAGAACCACAGGATGCAGTCCGGGTGTTCGCACTGCCTGACCAGGGCGAAGTCAGCCTCCACCAGCAGTTGGGCCGCGGCCTCCGCCACAGGTCCGAGCAGGGACGCGGCGCCATCGCACCGTCCGACGCGGGTCAACAGCAGCCCGCCAGCGTCATCCCGCCGCAGAAGCGGGGACGTCGGGTAGGCCTGCAGATAGTGATTGAGGCCATCGACGGCCACCGGGCCGCCGGCCTTGCGTGTGGAGATCGCCTCCCTCACCGCGGCCCTCAGTTCGCGGCCACGCAACAGCAGATCCGTCGGAACCTCTCCACGCGCATGCCCGGTCACGACGCCCTGCCGCACCAGCCATTGGCGCACATCCTCGTCCGTGGCCCAGTAATCCACTGTCTGGCCCTGGTTCCGGGCCTCGGTATTGAGCAGGTCCAATGCCAGGTGGTCGCCCACCTGCGGGGCTTCGGACGTGCCGGCGCTTTCCCGCGGCGTCATGATGCTCATCGAAGTAACCACTAAAATAACTATTGACAGGTTATCACAGTCGGCGCAGACTGCGCCAACGTAACCTGTAATATCAATTTAAACAGGTTACTCGTTTTGCGTTTCCCCTACTGCGAGAACCCGTCATGAGCCTCAAAAGCCTTCTCCTCGCTGCCGCCACGCTGGGCAGCGCCCTCCCGGCAGTGGCCACCGAGCCCGCCACGCAGGTCCACTACCGCACCGCCGACATTCAGGGCGTCAGCGTCTTCTACCGCGAGGCGGGACCCGCCGACGCGCCCGCGGTCCTCCTGCTCCACGGCTTCGGTGCCTCCTCGCACATGTTCCGGGAGCTGATTCCCGTCCTTGCGCAGCGCTACCGCGTCATCGCCCCCGATCTGCCGGGCTTTGGCCAGACGACGGTCAAGCCGGGCGTCGCGTTCCGCTATACGTTCGACAACGTGGCCTCGGTGATCGACGCCTTCACGGTCGAAAAGGGCCTCGATCGCTATGCGATCTACGTGTTCGACTACGGCGCGCCCGTGGGCTGGCGCCTGGCCGTGGCGAACCCGCAGAAGATCACCGCCATCGTCAGCCAGAACGGCAATGCCTACGAAGAAGGCTTGAGCGAAGGCTGGGCCGACATGCGCAAGGCCTGGGCGGCCCCTACCGCCGAGAACCGCGAAGCGCTGCGCCGCTTCAACACGCCCGACATGATCAAGTGGCAGTACACCGAAGGTGTCAGTGACACGTCGCTGATCGCGCCCGAGAGCTACCAGCTGGCCTCGGCCGCCATCGCGCGGATCGGGGTGGAACCGCAGATGGACCTGCTGCTGGACTACCGCAGCAACGTCCGGCAATACCCGCAGCTGCATGCCTTCTTCCGGAAGCACCAGCCGCCTACGCTGGCGATCTGGGGCAGGAACGACCCGTTCTTCATTCCCGCGGGCGCCGAAGCCTACGCGCGCGACAACCCGAATGCCGAAGTGCGCTTCCTGGATACGGGCCACTTCGCCATCGAAACCCATGGTGGCGAGATCGCGGCGCGCATGCTCGAGTTCCTGGATCGCAACATCAAGCGCTGAGCGTGGTTCGCAAGGGCGGACGTCCGACAGGGACGTCCGCTTCGGCCCGCGAACCCAACCTGGATGACGCCACGCGCCTCAACACCCCATCGGCGGCAGGAACACCACCGTCGTGGCCTCCACCCATTTCCCCTGGCGCAATACCTCCACCTTCACCCGCACCGCACTGATCGCGACGAACGGCGATACCCCGGACATCTCCGGCGACATCTGGCCTGAGGAGGTATGCCGCAGGCCATCCAGCCAGTTGCGCGCCTGCGATGGATCGCCCAGCTTGCGGGCGTGGGCGTGTACCGCCTGCTCCAGTTCCGCCGGCGTGTATTTCGGGAAGCACGCATGCTGTTCCGGCGAGGGCGTCGGCAGCACGAACGACACCGTATCGATGGCCTCGGCATCTTCCCAATCCGACACGCAGTGCTTCCAGTCGGTGAGGTCCAGGTGCGGGCCTTCCGCGCTCAGGCCCAGGCTGGTTTCGTACTGCACGCGCACGCGATAGGTTTCGCCCGCCGAGGCCGGCTGCAACTGCAGCGTCGCGCCATATACCTCGTCACCGAGTTCCAGCGGCACCGGCAATGACGGCGGCACCGCGCCTTCGCTCTGCCAGCCCGAAAACGAATGGTCCGAATCCGCGTGCGGCAAGACGCGCAGGCCCGATAGCGACTGTGCCTGCGCCAGCAGCGGCGCACACAACAGCACCCAGCCCAGCAGAACCCACGCACGTGGCGGCTGGTTTATGCGTGATCCTTTCATCCCCTGCCCCCGTGCCGGAACTCCGACGTTCCCCCGTCGATGGTAACGCGGCGGGCAGTGCCTGGTCGCAGATGCCCGGCTTTGCCGTGTGGTCAAGGACACCCGGCACCCGCGCGAGCGCGGCCCCATCCTTCGGCACGCGTGCGGACCGCATCAAAGGGGGATAACGGGTCCGGGCCGCCTGCAATCCCCTTCCGCCACCCGAGGACGCCATGAAAGCCATCACCCTCCTGCTGGGTACCGTCGGGTTGCTTGTTCCTGCCATTGCATGGTCCGCCGAACCGGTGATCCGCCTCTATCCCGCCGGCCAGGTCTGGGCCTACGAGCTGGAAGCGGCGCGCGGCCTGCACAGCGCGGTCATCCAGAACACCGCCGTGATCAACCTGTCCGCCAACGACCTGACCGTGGAAACCGTGCGCTTCGAGGTGCTGCGCGACCATGACGTGGTGCTGTCCCGGACACTGCACACGGCCGACCTGGACCGCGCGGCGAAGACCGGCAGTGCGCTGAAGGCGTCCGGCATGCTGGACGTGCTGGATTTCCAGTTCGCCCCGGCGACACTGCTGGCCGGCGCGTCGGACCTGGCCGCCACGCGCACGCTGGCGCCCGGGCAGGCGCTGTACATCCCGGTGCAGGTGCTGGCGTTCACAGGCAAGCCGCAGCAGGTGCGGATCACCGTGGATTACGCCGGCACCGCCGCGGATACGCGCACCACGGTGCCGTTGCGGTTCGGTGCGGTGGAAGCGCGCTTCCTGCTGCCACTGCAGGGGCGCTGGGTGGCCGGTGCCGGCTCGACGCTGCACAGCCACCACCGCTGGGCCGTGCCGGAAGAGTTCGCGTTCGATTTCGTTCGCTATGGCGCATCGGGCGGCACTTACGCGGGCGATGGCGCCAAGGTCAGCGACTACTACGCGTACGGCGCGCCGGTGCTCGCCTCCGCCGATGGCGAGGTGGTGGCGTCCGTGGACACGATGCCCGACAGCACCGACGCGATGCGCCGACCCGGCGAGGCGCTGGCCGACTACCAGCAGCGGCTGGTCGCGCAGCAGGGCGAACGGCTCGCGGCCGGCGCGGCAACGCTGGCCGGCAATCACGTGGTCATCCGCCATGGCGAGGCGCTCTATTCGGTCTATGGCCATCTGAAGCCCGGCAGCGTGGGCGTGGCGGTGGGCCAGAACGTGGTGGCAGGCCAGGCCATCGGTGCCGTCGGCACGTCGGGCAATTCGACCGAACCGCACCTGCACTTCCATGTATGCGATGCACCGGATCCGCTGAAGTGCGTGGGCATGCCGGTGCGCTTCGAGAACATCGAGATCCCGTTCTCGGAAACGCCGCGCCAGGTACAGAGCGGCGACGTGGTCGAAACGCTGCCGCCGCCGCGCTGAGCACGGCCGACGACACGCATTCCGATGCCGACGGAAAACGTCGGGAGAGGCAGCTGGCGGCGTGACGAGGGCGGCTGGCCCGATGGCCCCGGAACTCCGGGGCGGCGCTTACATGGTGTGCGTGGGCTTTTCGCCGCTGAGGCTGCCGGCCAGCAGGGTTTCGATCTTGTTCTTCACGGCCTCGCCTTCGCTGCTGTCGGCGAACTGCACGCCGATGCCGGCGGTACGGTTGCCCTGCGCACCGACCGGCGTCACCCAGACCACCTTGCCGGCGACCGGCAGGCGTTCGCTGGAATCCGGCAGCGTCAGCAGCAGGAAGACCTCGTCACCCAGGAAATACCGCTTGGGCGTGGGCACGAAGATGCCGCCATTGCGCATGTAGGGCATGTAGGCGTTGTACAGCGCGGTCTTGTCCTTGACCGCCAGTGACAGGATGCCCTGCCGATTGCCTGCTGCTGCATTCATCCCGCATCTCCGATCAGTTGCGGCGCGCTCCGACAGCACGCCCGCGTTCCGCGCCGGCCCAGGCCAGCAACAGTTCCACCATGGCCAGGTCACCGCGCACCGTGGTCCGCATCAGGTCGCGGGTACGGTTGGCGGCATCGAACCAGGCGGCCAGCTTGTTCAATCGCGCCGGATCGGTCAAGCCGACCGTGCCGGCCTGTGCCAGCACCACATCCGCAGCGTGACGCAGTCGTGCATCGGCCAGTTCGTCGTTGGCCCAGCGCTGCGCGGTTTCCACCACGCCGATCTCGCCCTTCTCCAGACGCTGCAAGTCGCGTGCCACGGCATCACGCAGTGCGAGCCCGTCGCTGCGCAACCATTCGTCGGCCAGCCCCGGATGACCGCGCGCGGCCTCCAGCGCCTGCGCGGCATCGGCGGCGGCATGACCTTGCGCACGCAACCACGCCAGCGCCTCGTCATGCGGCGGCAGGCGGAACTCCAGCCGCTGGCAGCGGCTGCGGATGGTGGCCGGCAGCCGCGCGGGCTGTGCGCTGATCAGCCAGAGGTAACGGCCCGGCGATGGTTCTTCGAGCGTCTTCAGCAGGGCGTTGCAGGCAGACCGGTTGATGGCGTCGGCCGGATCGATGATGGCCACCTGCGCGCCGCCATACTGCGGCGTCAGTGAGAGCTTCTGCGACACCTCGCGGATCTGGTCGATGACGATCTCCGTGCGCAGCTTGCTGCCATCCTTGGTGGCGACGAAGGAGATGATCTGCAGGTCGGGATGCGTGCCGGCGTCGATCAGGTGCGTGCTGCGGTCACCCTGCGCGGGTTCTCCATGCGCATCGCGTTGCTGCGCCAGCACGCGGCGCGCCAGGCGGTCGGCGACCGCGCGCTTGCCCAGGCCGTCCGGCCCGCAGATCAGCAGGCCATGGCCAAGGCGGTCGGCCTCGAGCGCTGCCACCGCATGATCATAGGCGCGTTGCTGCCACGGCGAGAACGGGGCGCTGCTCATGCCAGGTCGCTGTCGGTCAACGTGCCGAGGTAGGCCGACAAGGCATCCGTCACCGCGGCGCCTACGGCCGCCGGCGGCTGGCTGGCGTCGATCAGGCGGAAGCGTCCCGGTTCGGCCAGCGCGCGGGCGCGGAAACCGGCACGCACGCGTTCGAAGAAATCATCCTGCTCGCTTTCGATGCGGTCCGGCCACAGGTCGCGGCCGGCGGTGCGTGCGCGGCCTTCGCGCACGTCCAGGTCAAGCAGCAGGGTCAGCCCGGGCTTCAGGCCCACGGCGCGACGCTCGAGTGCGGCGATCCATTCGGCATCCAGGCCGCGGCCATGCCCCTGGTAGGCATAGCTGGAATCGGTGAAGCGGTCGCTGACGACGAAGGCGCCGCGTTGCAGCGCCGGGCGCACGACCTGCCGCACGTGCTGCGCGCGCGAGGCGAACATCAGCAGCAGTTCGGTTTCCGGCGCCAGCGCTTCATCCCGCGGATCAAGCAGCAACTCGCGGATGCGTTCGGCCAGTGGCGTGCCGCCGGGCTCGCGCGTCAGCGCGACGTCATGGCCACGCGCCTGCAGCAGTTCGCGCACGGCCGTGATCGCGCTGGTCTTGCCGGCGCCCTCGCCGCCTTCCAGCGTGATCAGGCGCGGATGGGTGAGCAGGGCTTCGGTCATTGCCGTGCCGCCTTGTCCAGCGTCTGACGGCGCGTCACCAGGTATTTCGCCACCGCGGCGTTGTGCTCGGCCAGCGTGGCGGAGAACAGGTGGCGGCCACTGCCGTCACCGACGGCGACGAAGTACAGCGCATCGCCGTCGGCGGGATTCACGGCCGCCTTCAACGCATCCACGCCGGGCATGGCGATCGGCGTGGGCGTCAGCCCCTTGCGGGTGTAGGTGTTGTACGGCGTGTCGGTGGTCAGGTCGCGGCGGCGGATGTTGCCGTCGTAGCTGCTGCCGATGCCGTAGATGACGGTGGGATCGGTCTGCAGCGGCATGCCGATCTTCAGCCGGCGCGCGAACACGCCGGCGATGGCCGGGCGCTCTTCGGCGATGCCGGTCTCTTTCTCTATGATCGAGGCGAGGATCAGGGCTTCTTCCGCCGACTGCAGCGGAATGCCGGCCGCACGGTCTTCCCAGGCGGCGGTCATCGCCTTCTCCATCGCGGCATGGGCGCGCTTGAGCACGTCCAGATCGGATTCGCTGCGCGTGTAGACATAGGTCTCGGGCAGGAAGCGGCCTTCCGGGTGCTGGCCGGGGTGGCCGAGTGCGGCCATCAGTTCGGCATCGCTCATCTGCGCGGTCTTCTGCTGCAGCGGCGTGGCATTGCGCAGCGCGGCGCGCACCTGGCGGATGTTCCAGCCTTCGACCAGGGTGAAGCGGTACTGCAGCGTGCGGCCTTCGCGCATCCGCTGCAGCAGTTCGCGCGGCGTGAGCTCGGGGGCCAGCGCGTATTCGCCGACCTTCAGCTGGCTGGCGGTGTTGGTCTCGCGGGCCAGCAGGCGCCATTGCAGATCACTGCCGTGCGACACGCCCTGCTCGCGCAGCTTGCGCAGCACGGTGGGAAAGGCATCGCCGCTGGCGACTTCCAGGGTGGCGTCGGCGCTGACGCCACCGATGGCGGTGTCGGCGAACCCGCGATGGCCCTGCCACAGCCAGAACGCCGCACCGGCCGCCAGGGCCAGCAACAGGAAGAAGGTGATGACGATGAAGCGGCAACCGCGCTTGAGACCAGACGCCACGCAATCCTCGGTAAGTGAAGCAGGCCGTGCAGGATACCCGGTCGTCGTCTCAGGCTGTAGGCACGGCCGGCGGGCGGCGCGCGCCTTCGGCGGGGATCAGTCGGCCAGTGCCTTCAGCACCCCGCGGGCCTTGGCGCGGGTCTCGTCGAGTTCCTTGTCCGGCAGGGAGTCGGCGACGATGCCGGCCCCGGTACGGAAGCGGGCCACGCTGCCCGCCCCGTCGGCCAGGACCTCGGCGCTGCGGATCAGGATGTTCAGGTCCAGATCGCCATCGCGGTTCAGCCAGCCGAAGGCGCCGGTGTAGGCGCCGCGCGGGGTCCGTTCCAGCTCCGCGATGATCTGCATGCAGCGCACCTTGGGGCAGCCGGTGATGGTGCCGCCGGGGAACGTGGCGCGGATGACGTCGCCGGGCGTGGCATCGGCGTGCAGGTGGCCGCGCACATTGCTGACGATGTGGTGCACGTGGGCGTAGCTTTCCACGGTCATCAGTTCATCCACCTGCACGCTGCCGGGCAGGCAGACGCGGCCCAGGTCGTTGCGCTCCAGGTCGATCAGCATGACGTGCTCGGCGCGCTCCTTCGGGTGGCCGACCAGCTCGCGGATGCGGGCGGCATCGTCGTCGCCTTCGAAACGGGGGCGCGTACCGGCGATGGGCCGGGTCTCGACCACGTCCCCGCGCACCGAAACCAGCCGCTCGGGTGAGGAACTGACCACGGTCCAGTCCGGCGTGGCGAACAGGCCGGCGAAAGGTGCGGGATTGGCGGTACGCAGGCGCGCGTACAGCGCGGCGGGATCCAGCGGCAAATCGAAGCGCGCGTGCCAGGCGCGCGACAGGTTGACCTGGAAGATGTCGCCCGCGCGCAGGTACTCTAGGATGCGCTGCACGCCGTCGGTGAAGCGCTGCGGTTCGTCTTCATCGATGCGTGCCGGAGGCTGCCACGCGGGCAACGCCGGCTGCTGCGCGGCCTGCGCGACATGGTCCGCAATCCCGGCGATCAACGCGCCCTGCCCTGCTTCCGCCACCACCACGCAGTCGCCGGTGCTGCGGTCCCGCAGCACGGCGGCGCGACAGCGAAGGGCCAGCGCGACGGGTTGCGTGGCGGGGGCCTGCGGGAGTTGCAGGACCGGTTCGACCTGCTGCGCCAGTTCGTACGCCAGCAGCAGTGCCCAGCCGCCGCGGAACGGCCAGCGCGGTTCTTCGCGCGGCGTGCGCTGCGCCTGCCAGTGGCGATCAAGCACGGCAAGGAAATCGCCGGCTTCCACGTTGCCCTGCAGGTCGCGGGTGACACCGTCGGCATCCAGGCGCAGCCCGGTGCCATCGGCCACCAGCAGGAAATCCCAGCGTCCCTGCGCGGTACCGGACGCGACGGATTCCAGCAGCACGGGATAGCGCTGCGGATCCCGTCGATGCAGGGCCAGCAGGTCGGTGTCGGAAGGCAGCGCGCGGGTTTCGATCATGGACTCGTCACGGCGCAGGCCGGGACCCAGTGACGTGCTGTGCGGATGAAGCGTAAGACGCCGGGCCCCGGCTTGCGCCGGGGTGACCTCGATCCTGCAGATCCACGGGATCAGATCCGCTTGAACACCAGCGTACCGTTGGTGCCGCCGAAGCCGAAGCCGTTCGACACGGCCACGTCGATCTTCTTCTGGCGCGCGGTGTGCGGCACGTAGTCGAGGTCGCAGCCTTCGCCCGGTTCGTCCAGGTTGATGGTCGGCGGGATGATGCCGTGGTGGATGGCCAGCACGGAGAAGATGGCTTCCGCGCCGCCCGCCGCACCCAGCAGGTGGCCGGTCATCGACTTGGTGGAGCTGACCATGATCTTGTACGCGTGGTCGCCCAGCGCGCGCTTCATGGCCAGCGTCTCGGCCAGGTCGCCGAGCGGCGTGGACGTGCCGTGCGCGTTGAGGTATTCGACCTGGTCGGGATTGAGGCCGGCATCCTTCAACGCGGACACCAGGCAGCGGGCCGGCCCTTCGCCGTTTTCGCTGGGGGCGGTCATGTGGTGCGCATCGGAGCTGGAACCGAAGCCGGCCAGTTCCGCATAGATGCGCGCGCCACGCGCCTTGGCGTGTTCGTACTCTTCCAGGATCAGCACGCCGGCGCCGTCGCCCAGCACGAAGCCGTCGCGGTCCTTGTCCCAGGGGCGCGAGGCCTTGGTCGGCGCGTCGTTGCGGGTGGACATGGCCTTCATCGAGCAGAAGCCGGCCATCGAGGTCGGCGACGAGCCCAGCTCGGCGCCGCCGGCGACCATCACGTCGGCATCGCCGTACTGGATGGCACGCATCGCGACGCCGATCGAATGGTTGGAGGTGGCACAGGCCGAGACCACGGAGAAGCTGGGGCCCTTGATGCCTTTCAGGATCGACAGCTGGCCGGGCAGCATGTTGATGATGGTGCTGGGCACGTAGAACGGCGAGACCTTGCGCGGGCCGCCTTCGTGCAGCTTGATGGTCTGTTCTTCGATGCCATGGATGCCACCGATGCCCGAACCGACGATGGCGCCGATGCGCTCGGCATTGGCTTCGGTGATCTCCAGGCCGGAATCGTCCAGCGCCATGAACGACGCGGCGATGCCGTAGTGGATGAACGGATCCATCTTCTTCGCGTCCTTCGGCGACACGAAGGTGGCGGGATCGAAGTTGCGGATCTCGCCCGCGATCTGGGTGGTGTACGCGGAGGCATCGAAGGACTCGACCGGACCGATGCCCGAGCGCCCGTTGACGATGCCGTCCCAACTGGTGGCCATGTCATTGCCCAGGGGCGAAACCAGGCCCATACCGGTAACGACGACGCGACGACGCTGGCTCATAGCGGACTCCTGTGGATCTTTGCTGCCGCCGTGCGCAGTACGCAGGCGGATGGGGGCCGGATACGCGCGGGGCCGCATGCGCGGCCCCGACACGGTTTACTGCAGTCGCCGGAATTACGCCTTGACGTGCGCCTTGACGTAGTCGATGGCCTGCTGCACCGAAGTGATCTTCTCGGCTTCCTCGTCCGGAATTTCGCACTCGAACTCTTCTTCCAGCGCCATCACCAGTTCAACGGTATCCAGCGAGTCGGCGCCCAGGTCATCGACGAACGATGCGCTGGTGGTGACTTCTTCTTCCTTAACGCCGAGTTGTTCGACGACGATTTTCTTGACGCGTTCTTCGATGCTGCTCATGGATTCGCTCCAGACGGAGATTGGGTGACTTGTAGGAGATTGCCACGGTGGATCAATGGCAAACCGGTGGATAGTGTAGTGGAAACCGCCGGTGACGGGCAGGCCTCGCCAATCACCATTGAATCAAAGACTTACAGCGGCTTCCTGATACGACTTGCTTACGGCATGTACATGCCGCCATTGACGTGCAGGGTTTCGCCGGTGATGTAGCTGGCGGCCGGGCTGGCCAGGAACGCCACCGCATGCGCGATGTCGGCCGGCTCGCCCAGGCGTCCCAGTGCGATCTGCTGTGCCAGCGCCTGCCTGGATTCTTCCGGCAGGTCCTTGGTCATGTCGGTGGCGATGAACCCCGGGGCCACGACGTTCACGGTGACACCGCGGCTGCCGATTTCCTTCGCCAGCGACTTGGAGAACGCGATGATGCCGGCCTTGGCGGCCGCGTAGTTGGCCTGCCCCGCATTGCCGGTGACGCCGACGACCGAGGCGATGTTGATGATGCGCCCCTTGCGCGCCTTCATCATGCCGCGCATCACGGCCTTGGACGTGCGGAACACGCTGGTGAGGTTGGTGTCCAGGATGGCTTGCCAGTCCTCGTCCTTCATGCGCATCAGCAGGTTGTCTCGGGTGATGCCGGCATTGTTGACCAGGATGGAGATGGGGCCGAATTCCTTGGCGATGCCTTCGATCAGGGCGTCGACCGCGGCCGCATCCGTGACGTTGAGTTCGCGGCCATGGCCGCCGTTCGCCGCCAGGCGTTCACCGATGGCCTGCGCGCCGGAAGCGGTGGTCGCGGTACCGATGACGATGGCGCCCTGGGCGGCCAGTTCGTCGGCGATGGCGGCTCCGATGCCGCGGCTGGCGCCGGTGACCAGCGCGATCTCGCCCTGCAGTGGCTTGCTCATGGAATGTCCTTCAAGGAGATGGGAATGGGGTGATGCCGCGACGTCAGGACCAGTCGGCGCGCGCGCCTTCGAAATCACCCACGCCGCCCAGCGCACGCGCATCCAGCGACTTGTCGATGCGCTTCACCAGGCCGGCGAGCACCTTGCCGGGGCCGCACTCGGCGATGCGCGTGGCACCGTTGCCGGCAAGCACCTGCACGCATTCGGTCCAGCGCACCGGCAGGTAGAGCTGGCGCACCAGTGCGTCACGGATGGCATCGACATCGCCGTGCACTTTCGCGTCGACATTCTGCACCACCGGCAACGAAGGGGCGCTCCACGACAGGCCGGCCATCACGTCGGCCAGGCGATTGGCCGCCTCGCGCATCAGCGGCGTATGCGACGGCACGCTGACGGCCAGTTTCACCACCTTGCGCACACCGCGTTCGGTGAGCAGCGCGATCGCGCGATCCACCGCCTCGGTGTCGCCACCGATAACGATCTGGCCGGGCGAATTGAAGTTGGCGGGAACCACGACCTTGCTGCCCGAGGCTTCCACGCACACGTCGGCGACGAGCGCGTCTTCGGCACCCAGCACGGCGGCCATCGCGCCGACGCCCTGTGGCGCGGCATCCTGCATCAGCTGGCCGCGCAAGCGGACCAGGTGCGCACCGTCCTTCAATGACAGGGCGCCTGCCGCGACCAGCGCGGTGTATTCGCCCAGGCTGTGGCCTGCCAGCTGCACGGGCTGCGCGCCACCCTGCTGTTGCCAGGCGCGCCACACGGCGATGCCGGCAGCAAGCAGAGCGGGCTGCGTGTATTCGGTGCGGTTGAGCATCTCTTCCGGACCGCCCTGCGACAGCGCCCACAGGTCGACGCCGGCGCCCTCGGAAGCTTCCGCGAACGTGGCGCGCACGACCGGGTGCAGTTCAGACAGTTCGGCCAGCATGCCGACCGATTGCGAACCCTGGCCGGGGAAGACGAAGGCAAGTTGCGTGGCGGTCACTCGGATACCCGGCAAGAAAAACGAGCGGCGATGATACGGGCGAACATCCGGGATTGTCTGTACCGGGGCGTATGCCGCCGTGAACGCGGTGCGTGGCTGTGCATCATGCACGCCGATGGAATCCGTTGCACCGGAAACAGGGAAGGCGACGCTTCCCAGCGTCGCCTCCCGATATGTCGCCTTGCAGTGGTTCCGCGATCAGTAACGCAGCAGCACCGAACCCCAGGTGAAACCGCCACCGAAAGCTTCCAGCAGCAGCAGTTGGCCGCGCTGCACGCGCCCGGAGCGTACCGCGGTGTCCAGCGCCAGCGGCACCGAACCGGATGACGTGTTGCCATGCTTGTCGACGGTGACGATGACCTGGTCCATCGACATGTCCAGCCGCTTGGCGGTGGCTTCGATGATGCGCAGGTTGGCCTGGTGCGGAATCAGCCAGTTGAGGTCGTGCTTGTCCAGCCCGTTGGCTTCGAGCGTTTCATCGACGACGGAGTCCAGCGCCTTGACGGCGTACTTGAACACGTCGTTGCCCTTCATGTTGATGCGGATGCCGTTGTTGGGCTCGTCGGGCTTGAAGCCGGCCGAAATGCCCACCGGATTCCACAACAGCTCTTTCTTGCTTCCGTCGGCATGCAGGTGCGTGCTCAGGATGCCCGTTTCGCTGTCGGCCTTGAGCACGGCGGCGCCGGCGCCGTCGCCGAACAGCACGCAGGTGGTGCGTTCGGTCCAGTCGACGATGCGGCTGAGGGTTTCCGTGCCGATGACCAGCGCGGTCTTGGCGTCACCGCAGCGGATGAACTTGTCGGCCACGCTGAGTGCGTAGATGAAGCCCGAGCAGGCGGCGTTGACGTCCAGCGCCGCGCAGCCGCCCGCACCCAGCCGCGCCTGGATCAGGCAGGCCGTGGACGGGAAGATGAGGTCGGGCGTGGTGGTGCCCACCACGATGAGGTCGATTTCCGACGCATCGACGCCCGCGGCTTCGAGCGCGCGGACGGCGGCGTGGTAACCCAGGTCGCCGGCGGTCTCGCCTTCGGCGGCAATGTGGCGCTCACGGATACCGGTACGGGACTGGATCCATTCGTCGCTGGTATCCACCAGCTTGGACAGATCCTCGTTGGTCAGCACCTTCTCGGGCAGGTAGCTGCCTGTTCCGGCGATGCGCGCGAAAATGCGCCCCTTGTTACCCGGCTCGCTCATGCACGCTCCCATTGCTGGCCCCGGACGGGGCCCTGGTTGTCATTGACCCTGCGGATGGCGCGCCACAAGGGCGCGCCGCACGGATCAATCTTCCTCGACCTGCGTGGTCTTGGTGGCGATGACCTTCTTGCCGCGGTAGTAACCATCGGCCGTCACGTGGTGGCGCAGGTGGATCTCGCCAGTCGTGGGGTCGGTGGACAGTTGCTTGGCGGTCAGGGCGTCATGCGAACGACGCTGACCACGGCGGGACGGGGTGACGCGGGATTTCTGCACAGCCATGGGATTGCTCCAGCTTTAAACTTGTAATGAACTGATCTTGAAATGAACCTTCCGGTTCGTCTTGCCAGACCGCCTGGGCGGCTAGTTCTTCTTCAGCGAGGTCAGCGCCGCGAACGGGCTGGCCTTGGCCAATTCTTCTTCCTGCGCCGGCCATTCGCGTTCGACCGCGTCCGACCCCGGCGCCACCGCCACCACCGGCACGGCGAGGACCAGTTCGTCCTCCACCAGCTCGACGGCGCGCAGCATGCCATCCTCCGGCACCAGCAGCGCCTCGTAGCCGGGCGGGAGCGCGGATTCCTCCGCCTCGTCCCGCACCAGGCCCAGTCGCTGGGTGATGCTGACCGGCAACACGAACCGCTGCAGGCTGCGCTGGCAGACCAGCGGCAGGCCGGCATCGATCTGCAGCTCGACGTAGGGCACCTGCAGCGCATCCCGATCAAACTCGATCGTGTAGCGCACTTCGCCTTCGGCATCGACCAGAAGGCCCTGCAGGCGCGTCATGGCGGACAACGGCAGGCGACCTTCGAAACTGCGCCGGGCCACGACCATGCGCCAAGCATCCAACATCTCGGGCGTATTCGCGGACATAAGCCGCTGAATGTTAAGGAGTGAACGCCGAGCTGTCAAACGGATTCAAGGCCGCAGGATGCTTGCCCGCCGTCCCCGTACCCGGCAGACTCCCCGCCCCTGCCCCGCCCGACCCCCTGACGATGCCCCTGCTGCTTGCCTCCACCTCCCGTTACCGCCGCGAACTGCTGGAACGCCTGCGCCTGCCGTTCCATATCGCGCGTCCGGACGTGGACGAGACGCCCCATCCCGACGAAACCATCCCTGCCCTGGCGGCCCGCCTGGCCCGGGCCAAGGCCGGGGCGATCGCCCAGCAGCAGCCGGAGGCCTGGGTGATCGGTTCGGACCAGGCGGCGGAGCTGGACGGCCAACCGCTGGGCAAGCCCGGCCAGCGCGACGCCGCCATTGCCCAGCTGACGGCCATGTCGGGGCGCGAGGTACATTTTCACACGGCGGTCTGCCTGCTGCGCGAGGGGCAGGTGCTGGAAGCGCTGGACACCACGACGGTCCGTTTCCGGACCCTGACCGCCGGCGAAATCGAGCGTTACGTGGACGCCGAGCAGCCGTTCGACTGCGCGGGCAGCTTCAAGGCCGAAGGCCTGGGCATCGCGCTGTTCGAGGCCATCGAGTCGACGGACCCGTCCGCGCTGGTCGGCCTGCCGCTGATCGCCCTGGCCCGGATGCTGCGCGAGGCCGGGTTCGAGCTGCCCTGAGCGGCTACTCCAGCACCACCACCTGCTCGGCCCACTGCTCCACGCTGCCATCACCACCGGTGATGCGCAGCCCCAGCCAATGACGCCCGGCATCCCACCCGCCGGCATCGACTTCCGCCCTGAACTGGACCCGCGGCATGCGCGGATCGCGTGAGCCGTGCTTCAGGAAACCGCGCAGCCAATCATTCGCGCCGGCGTCCTCCGCCTGTGCAACGACCCGGCCGTCCAGCGTCACCTCCACCTTGCGCACGCCGGCCACGTCCTTGACTGCCCAGCCACTGACGGTAAAACGCCTGGGCACGCGCGCGCCGATCACGGGCGCGTCGATGTTGGCCACGACGGGCGTGATGCAGTCGCCCTCTTCAGGCTCCGCAGGCAACGCGAACAGCAGGAAGCGTCGCGCGCCATGGTCGATGTTGACGACCTCGGCGGGCGGCAGCGGACCGACGACACGACACAGCTGCTGGTAGTGCGCGAGCAGCGCACTGAATTTCACGTCTGTCGCACCCACCACCAGCAATGCGGGTGTCGTGCGCCGGCCATCGTGCTGCAGTTTCCACAGCTGCAGTTGCGGGGCACGCCCGTGCTTGTGGTTGAGGGGATGGTCCAGCACCGGGATGTCGGCATCGCCGAGTGCGAAGCCCAGCGCGGCACCGGTCTTGAAGCTGTCGGCGATCACCACCGTGTCTTCGGGCAAACGGGCGCGCGCGCGCCGCACTTCCGTTGCCAGGCGCTCCCAGCCCGAGAAGTTGGAGGGGTAGTACTTGTCGCCGGCGAGCTGCGCACGGACAGCCGGCATCGACACCGCCAGGTAATACCCCAGCATCAGCAACGCACCCGCGCCGGCCAGGCCCCACGCGCCCCGGCGTGCGACCGTTGACCATTCCCGCAACAGCAGCGGTACGACGGCGAGCAATGCCAGGTAGCCCGGCAGCGGCCAGTGGAAGCTGACACGCTCGTTGTCCGCGAAGAAACCAAGCACGAAAAACCCGAACGTGGATATCGCGCCGAGCAGCGCGAAATAACGCCACTGCGGCAACGACGCGCCGCCGCCACGCAACCCGCGCACCGAGACCTGCAGCATCGCCCAGAACAGCAGCGGCGTCGCCATCGCGGCCTGGATCAACACGAAGCGGAAACCATCCACATGGAACGCCCACGGGTGACGGTCCAGCAACTGGAAGCGCAGGCCGGCGTCGGCATACTCCAGATTCCAGGCCAGCAACGGGGCCCAGGCGGCGATGCCCGCCGCCAGCGCCACCCACACCCGCGCATCACGCAATACCGCACGGCCCTGCGGCAACCACAGCAGCGCCAGCAGGCCGACGCCGATCACCCCGACGAAGCGGTAATGACTCAGCGCCCCGATCACCAGACCCAGCGCCAGCTCGGCAGCCGACATCGCATCCACCTGGCGCAGCAGGCGTGCGCCCGCATCGGCGCACAGCACCGTCGCCACCGCCATCGGCACGTCCGGCAGCGCCAGCAGGCCCAGGGTGCCCGACAGCGGCATCAGCACGACCAGCATGCCCGCCTGCCATCCCATCGTGGCGCCGAACCAATGAGCCGAGGTACGCACCACCAGCCAGGGCAGCGCGGCCGCCAGCAGCAGGAACGGCGCGCGCAATGCGAGGACATGGTCGCCGCCCACGACGGTGCCGAGGCGGGTCAGCCATGCCGTCAATCCCGGCAGGTCGGAGTACGCCGCCGCCAGGTGCCGTCCCTCCTGCCAGTAGAACGCCTCATCGACGAACAGCGGCAGGCGCGCGGCAACCACGACCTTGATCACGGTTGCCACTGCCCATAGTGCGATGAACCATTGCCTGGCGCGTTGTTCGTCCTGCATCTCGCTACACTTCCCTGGAAACCGATATGCCAACCGAGAGCGCGATGTCTGCCATTCCCAGCACCCGACCTATGCTATCCGATGCCCTCGGCGATGCCCTCAAACGCGCACAGGCGCAGGTCAACGCACTGGTGCTGGGCAAGGCGCATGAAGTGCGCCTCGCCTTCGTCGCCCTGCTTTCCGACGGCCACCTGCTGATCGAAGACCTGCCTGGCCTGGGAAAGACAACGCTGGCGCATGCATTGGCGGCCACGCTGGGCCTGGGATTCCAGCGCGTGCAGTTCACCTCGGACCTGCTGCCGGCGGACGTGTTGGGGGTGTCGGTGTACGACGCGCAGGCACGCGCCTTTACCTTCCACCCCGGTCCCGTCTTCACCAACGTGCTGCTGGCGGATGAAATCAACCGCGCGCCGCCCCGCACCCAGAGCGCCCTGCTGGAAGCGATGGCGGAGTACCAGGTCACCCTGGATGGGGTGACGCATGCACTGCCGCAGCCGTTCTTCGTTATCGCCACGCAGAACCCGGTGGACCTGTCGGGCACGTATCCCTTGCCGGATTCGCAGCTGGACCGCTTCCTGCTGCGGCTCGCACTGGGCTACCCGAGCGCGGAATCCGAGCGCGAACTGCTGTCCGGCAGCGACCGCCGCATGCTGATCGCGCAGGCCATGCCGCTGCTGTCATCTGAAGACGTGCTGGCGTTGCGGCACGCCGTCAATGCCGTGCACGCCAGCGACGCGCTCATCCATTACGTGCAGTCACTGCTGGCGCGCAGCCGCCAGCACCCGGGCGTGCGCGTGGGCCTTTCGCCGCGCGCGGGCATCGCGCTGCTGCGCGCGGCGCGTGCCTATGCGCTGCTGCTGGGGCGCAACCATGTGCTGCCGGAAGACGTGCAGGCCCTGTTCGCCGCTGTCGCGGCCCATCGCCTGGTGGCGGAAGCCGAATCCTCCTCGGTCGCGGCGCTGGCCAAGGCCATCCTGCACGCGGTGCCGGTGGACTGATGGCGGAGACGCCCCGCGCGGCCCTGGCCCGTCGCTTCGCGCTGCTGGCGCGCCCTCGCCAGCCGGAAGCGTTGCCCGTGCAGCTCGACCGCCGACGGATCTACGTACTGCCCACGCCGTTCGGGTTGTTCTTTGCCGCACTGCTGTTCGTGATGGTGCTGGGTGCGTTGAATTACAACAACAACCCGGCCCTGCTGCTGGCCCTGCTGCTGGCGGCCACCGCGATGGCAAGCCTGATCGCCGCCCACCTGCAGTTGTCCGAATTGCGCGTGGACGCGATCTCGGCCGAGCCCGTGCCTGCGGGTACGCCGTTGCAGGTGCATGTCGCGCTGTCCGCACGCGATGGACGCGCCCGGCGGGGCCTGCGCCTGGATGCGCTGGATGCCGTCTGCTTCGCGCCGCCAATGGCCGGCGACGGCGTGATGGCACAGTTCGCAGCGCCCACGTCGCGCCGCGGATGGCTCAGCCTCGACCGCATTCGCCTGTCCACCACGCAGCCGCTGGGGCTGGCTCGCGCGTGGTCGTGGGTCTGGCCTGCGTCACCGTTGCTGGTGTATCCGCAACCGGAGCCCGGCGGCCCCCCGCTACCGGAAGGCCAAGGTGTGGGCCTGCAATCGCGCCTGCATCCGGCCGGCGACGACGTCCATCATCTGCGCGCCTATCGCCCGGGCGATGCGCGGCGCGCGATCGCCTGGAAGCCCACCGCGCGACGCGACACGCTGTTGGTGCGCGAATACGAACAGCCACTCGGCGCCGAAGTGCCGCTGGAATGGCACAGCCTGTCCGCGCTGCCCTACGAACACCGCATCCGGCGGCTCGCGCACTGGGTGGACCTGGCCGAACGCGAAGGCCGCCGCTACCGCCTCGTCCTGCCGGGCCAGCCCGCCATGGGACCCTCGCATGGCGCCGCCCATCGCCACCTCTGCCTGCGCGCCCTGGCGCTGCTGCCTTATGCCGAAACGCGCTGACGCCGTGCCACTGGACGCGGGCAGCCGGCTGTGGACGCTGACCACCGCCGCGGCGTGCCTGCTGACGCTGCTGATCCAGTTGCCGCCCATGCTGGCGCTGGGGCTGGGCGCCACGGGCCTGGTGATGGCCGCCGCGTCGTGGCACCGGCCGCTTCCCACCCTGCTGCGCGCGATGCTTGCGCTCGCCGTGCTGGCTGCGGTGATATCGGTGATGGGCATACGGTTCGGCCGCGACACCGGCTGCGCGCTCCTGGCCGCCATGCTGGCCATCAAGCCCACCGAAACCACCAGCCTGCGCGACAACCGCAGCCTGCTGGGGTTCGCGATGTTCGCGCCGTTTGCTGCTTTCCTGCTGGACCAGGGGCCGCTGACGATGGGCCTCGGCCTGCTGGGCATCCTGAGCGGACTGGTCGCCCTGCAACGGCTGGCCGACGCGGAGGCACAGGCGATCAGCGACGGACCGCCCGCGCTGCGCAGGCTGGCCATGGTCGGCAAGCTGGTGGCGATCGGACTGCCGCTGATGCTCGCCGCGTTCTGGCTGTTCCCGCGCTTCGCCACGCCGCTGTGGGGCGTTCCCGAACGCGCGCTCGCCCGCCCCGGCCTGAGCGACGAAATGACGCCAGGCGAATGGCTGGACCTGATGACCGACGACTCCCCCGCGCTGCGCGTGCAGTTCTTCGGTGCCACACCCCGCGCGGAGGACATGTACTGGCGCGGGCCGGTGCTGTGGGATTTCGACGGCCGCAGCTGGACCCAACCAGGCTGGATGCGTTCATTGCCGGCGGAGCCGGTGGTGGCAGGGACGCGCACATGGGACTACCAGCTGGAAGTCGAACCTACCGATCGTCGCCACCTGGTGGCCCTCGACCTGCCGACGCAGGCGCCCGACGGCGCCCGGCTTTCGATGGACTATGGGCTGTCGGTCGCGTCACCGTTGAGCTCGCTGTCGCGCTGGCGCATGCAGTCGGCCGCACCCGCACGCTTCGATGCCGACCTGAAACGGACATTGCGCCAGCGCGCCCTGCTGCTGCCGGACGGGTTCAATCCGCGCACGCGGGCGCTCGCGGCGCAATGGCGGCAGGAAGCAGGCCGCGACGATGCCGCTCTGGTCAACCGCGCACTGCAATGGATCCGCGCCGAATTCGCCTACACGCTGGAGACGCCCCTGCCGGGCCGGCATGCGGTGGATGAGTTCCTGTTCGACCGCAAGCAAGGGTATTGCGAGCACTTCAGCTCCGCCTTCGTCGTGCTGATGCGCTCGGCGGGCGTGCCGTCGCGGGTGGTGACCGGCTACACCGGCGGCATCTACAACCCGCTGGGCAAGTACTGGATGGTGCGCCGGATGGATGCGCATGCGTGGGCAGAGGTCTGGTTGCCCGGGCGCGGCTGGGTGCGCGTGGATCCGACGGCCGCCGTCGCGCCGGAACGCATCTACGACACGCTGGAGGACCGTATCGCAACCGGTGATGCCGCATTGGGCACGTTCGCCGGCTTCGGCAACGTCAGTGACTGGCTGCGCCGCGGCTGGAATGACCTGGTGCTGGGCTTCGATGCGTCGCGTCAGGCCCGCCTGCTGGAAAGGCTGGGTGCCAACGGGCTGGGAACGGGCGGCATGGGGGTGCTGTTCGGCGTGTTCGCGCTGCTGGCGCTGGGCTGGATGGCCTGGCTGCTGGCACGCGGCGAGCGCGAGCGCGACCCCCTGCTGCGGGCATGGCACCGGGTGGGCGCGCGGTATGCCCGGTTCGGGCTGTCACGGGAGCCACACGAAACCGCCAGCGACTGGGCGCGACGGGTCGCTGCCCAACGTCCGCAGGGGGCCAATCTGCTGTTTTCACTCAGCCGGCGTTTCGCCGCGGCGCGTTACGCTGCCAGTGAGGGGGATCACCGCGCACTGATCGAAGACCTGCGCCGGCACCGCCCGTAACCTACTGGAGACTGGCCATGAACCTTCGTATCGTTTTGCTTGCCGCCGCTGCCGCCACCCTGGCCGCGTGCGCCACCGCACCCAAGCCGTTGCAGGGCAGCTTCACGCCGGTCAACCCGCGCGACTCCGTGGCGGCGCCGCAGGTAGGCGCACCGGTCCGCTGGGGCGGCCGCATCATCAGCACTACCCCCGCACAGAATTCCACCTGCTTCCAGCTGGTCTCCCGCCCGTTGTCGGGAACGGGACGCCCCTTGAGCAGCGCCCCCGACGCCACCGATGGCCGCTTCATCGCCTGCCGCGCGGGCTTCTACGATCCCGCCGTGTTCACCGAAGGCCGCGAGGTGACCTTCGTCGGGCGCATCGAGGGATACGAGTCCACGCGCATCGGCGAGTACGACTACCAGCTGCCCCGTATGGCCGCCGACGTCGTCTATCTGTGGCCGGAAGTACGCGAGGTCGATGTGGTTTACCCCTACTACCGCGACCCGTTCTACTGGGGCCCGCGCTGGGGCTGGTGGGGCTGGTAAGCGGCCTCCACCGCACGTGAGAAAGCCGCCCACGGGGCGGCTTTCTTTTTTGCGTGAAGGAAGGAGCGTCGTTCAGCCCGGCGTGCCGAAGCGTCCCAACGGGGCACCGGCCAGCAGGTGCAGATGGATGTGGAACACGGTCTGCCCCGCGTGCTCGCGGCAGTTCATCACCACCCGGTAGCCGTCCTGCGCGAAACCCTCGCGGCGCGCGTAGTCGGCGGCCGCCAGCATCAGCTTGCCCAGCAGCAGGGCCTGGTCGGGCTTCACATCATCCAGCGTGGGTATCGCTTCCCGCTTGGGTACGAACAGCACGTGCACCGGCGCCTGCGGAGCGATGTCCTTGAATCCCAGCACATCCTCGTCCTCGTGGACGATGGTGGCGGGAATCTCGCGGCGGATGATCTTGGCGAACAGGGTGTCGGTCATGGATTCCTCCTGGTGCGTGCAGGACGTGGAGCTTACAGCGGCATGTCGCTGCGGCCACCGAAGGCGTGCGCCAGCGTGCCGCGGTCGACGTACTCCAACTCGCCGCCCAACGGCACGCCATGGGCCAGGCGGCTGGGGCGCACGCCCTGCTGGCGTGCCAGCTGGGCAAGGTAGTGCGCCGTCGCTTCGCCCTCGACGGTGGGATTGGTGGCGATGATCATCTCGGTGACCTCGCCCTCGGCCAGCCGGGTGGCCAACTGGTCCAGTCCCAGTTCGCGCGGACCGATACCGTCCAGCGGCGACAGGCGCCCCTGCAGCACGAAGTAGACACCCCGATAGCCGGTCGCCTGCTCGATGGCCAGGCGGTCGGACGGCGACTCCACCACGCACAACTGGTGCCGGTCGCGACTGCTGCTGGCGCACAGCGCGCACAGCTCGGACTCGGTGAAATCCCGGCACTGGCGGCAATGACCGATGCTGTCCAGCGCCACGCCAAGGATGTCGGCCAGCCGCTTGCCTCCCTCCCGCTCGCGATCGAGCAGGTGGTAAGCCATGCGTTGCGCGGTCTTCTGCCCGACACCGGGCAGTACGCGCAACGACTCGATCAGTTGTTCGAGGAGGGAAGACACGTGAAGGCGTGATGGACGATGGGGGATGGGTGATTCGGAACAGCTGTCGTCTGCTCAGGCCGCTGCAACACGCGATCCGCGGCTTTCACGAATCGCGGATCACGACTCACGGCAGCTCAGAACGGCAGCTTCATGCCCGGCGGCAGCGGCATGCCCGCGGTGGCCGAGCCCATCTTCGCCTTCGATTCGGCGTCGACCTTGTTGGCGGCGTCGTTGAACGCGGCCGCCACCAGGTCCTCAAGCATTTCCTGGTCGCCCAGCACGGACGGATCGATACGCACCTTGCGGCATTCCTTGGTGCCGGTCAGGGTCACGCTGACCATGCCGCCGCCGGCGTTGCCGGTGACCTCCAGCTTGGCCAGTTCTTCCTGCGCACGCTGCAGGTTTTCCTGCATCTTCTGCGCCTGCTGCATCAGTTGGGCAATGTTTCCACGCATGTCTGCATCACTCTTCGTAAGGACGGATGGAATCCGGGACGACCTTGGCGCCGTGCTGCTGGATCAACCGCTGCACATCCGGATGGTTCATGAAGGTTTCTTCGGCCGAGCTCTGGCGCTCGTCGCGCTGGCGGTGGCTGCGTTCCTTCAGCGTTTCGCCGCCGCTGCCGGCGTGCGCCTCGGCGGACACGAATACAAGTTTCGGCGCCACGCCGTAACGCAGGGCGATGGCTTCGGCCAGCTCTCGTGTTGCGCGGTCCGAACGCAGGTAGTCGAACCCGGCATCCAGCGAAAGCTTCAGCACGCCGGCGTCATACGCGACGAATGCCGCGTTCTCGACCAGTTGCTTGCCGACGCCTTTCAGGCCGCTGTGATGGGCGAAGTGCAGCCACGTCTCGGCGTCGGTGATGCCGATGTCCACGGGCATGAAGGAAGCCGCGGCCGGCGCCGGGGCGGAATCGCTGCGCGCGGCCACCGGTACCGGGGGTGCCGGCGCCACGACGATGTCGCCCGTCGCCCAGGGCGGTGTGTCATCGGGTACGGAAGCGGAAAGTGGCGGGACGGGTGCCTGGGTTGGGGGCGGCGGCGACACGACCGCCACGGGCTCCGGCGCGGACGCGACAGCGCGTGGCGTCGGCATCGCGGCCGTAACCGTCGACGCGGCGACGGCTGGCGCCGACTTGCCGTCGCCCCGCAGTTCGCCGGCCTGCGCCGGACGGAACGCCAGCATGCGCAGCACGCTCATTTCGAAGCCTGCACGCCCGCTCGGCGCCAGGTACAGATCGCGGCGTCCGCTCAACGACATCTGGTACCACAACTGCACGACCTCGGGCCGGAGCTGCTGCGCGAACGCATCCACGTCGATGCCTTCGGACTCGACCGCGGCCGAGGGCACCAGCTGGCGCACCTGGATGCGGTGCAGGGCTTCGGCCAGGGCATCCAGCACGCCTGCCCAGTCGGGCGAGAACTCGGCCAGCGCCGCCACCACCGCCAGCAGGGATTCACCATCGCCGCGCGCCAGGGCATCCAGCATGGCGCCCACCTGCGTGCGGTCCACGGTGCCCAGCATGGTGCGCACGCCGTCGTCACGCAGCGCGCCGCCGGCATAGGCAATCGCCTGGTCCAGCAGCGACAGGCCATCGCGCAGACTGCCGTCGGCAGCCTTGGCGATCTGACGGATGGCGCCCTCGTCGGCCTCGATGCCTTCGGCCGTCAGGATCTTGGTGACCTGACCGGAAATCTGTCCTTCGTCCAGCCGCTTCAGGTTGAACTGCAGGCAGCGCGACAGCACGGTGACCGGCAGCTTCTGCGGATCGGTGGTGGCCAGCAGGAACTTGACGTGCTCCGGCGGCTCTTCCAGCGTCTTCAGCAACGCGTTGAACGCCGCTTTCGACAGCATGTGGACTTCGTCGATCAGGTAGACCTTGAACTTGCCGCGCGACGGCATGTACTGGGCGTTCTCGATCACCTCGCGCACGTCGTCCACGCCGGTGTTCGACGCGGCGTCGATCTCGAGCAGGTCGATGTAGCGGCCAGCATCGATGTCCAGGCAGGCGGCACACTGGCCACACGGGTCGGCACTGGTGCCCTTCTCGCAGTTCAGCGATTTGGCGAAGATGCGCGCGATGGTGGTCTTGCCGACGCCGCGCGTGCCGGTGAACAGGAAGGCGTGGTGAACGCGACCACTGTCCAGCGCGTTGGTCAGCGCGCGGACCACGTGTTCCTGGCCCACCAGCTCGGCGAAACGCTTGGGGCGCCACTTACGGGCGAGGACGAGATAGGACATGCCGACATTGTGCCACGCCGGCCCGGCCGCTCCTGCGCCGACCGCGCTCCCGCCGGTTTTACTTGTGGCCGGACCCGCCGGAGGCTAGAATTCACCGCCCTGAAAGCGACTCTCGGTTGCATTCAGGTCCCGGAGAGGTGTCCGAGTGGTTGAAGGAGCACGCCTGGAAAGTGTGTAAGCGTCTAAACCGCGCTTCGGGGGTTCGAATCCCCCTCTCTCCGCCAGATCAAACCCCGAAGCCCTTGCCCCGCAAGGGTTTTCGTCTTTCTGGGGTAGGCTCGCCCACACTTCCGCCCATAAGCGCGACGGAATGCTCCACGACGGCCCCTCTCCGGCTTGATGCTCGGCGTATCCGCGTTGTGGCGACACCGATCCGGGGATCGTGCCGCCGAGAGCGATGAAACGCTTCATCCAGCGCCGAACGCACACTGCTTCTCGCTAAAGGATAGAGGCGCCGGCCTTCATTTCGGCCAGATCCACGCTTTCGTCGTCGTTCTTGTCGAACGAACGGAAACGCGCCTCCAGCACGTTACGGAACTCCTCTTCGGTCAGGCTGCCATCGTTATTCTCATCGTGGATGCGAACGTGATCCGCTGCGGACGGTTGGCCATCGGCCTGTTCCCCGAAGATGCTCTGAAGTTCGGTTGCGGAAATCCGATTGTCCTTGTCGGTATCGAACTGCGAGAACGGCAGGGCGCTCTTGTATTCGTCCATGCTCATCGCGCCGTTACCATCGGCATCGAACAGGCCGAAACGCGCCGATGCCGATGCCGGAAGGGATTGCGCGTCGGCAGCGCAGGGCGCCAGGAGTACGGCGGCAAAAGCAAGTCGAATGCAGGCGTTCACGTCGGTCTCCAGTGTCTGGGTGGATGCTTGACGGGGCGATGCGCGGGCGTGCGCGCGCGGCTTCATTGTGACCGGTAAGCCAACGCAGGCAAGACGCGAAACCAAAGTAAAAATACTTATTGATCTGAGGGCCGAGGGGTGGCGAGGTGGGTGGTCCGTCGCCCTTGAGAGGGTGTGAAACGGGATGACAGTGGCGCTTTCCGCTGGAGTTCCCGGGGCTTATCAGGCAGAATTCCCCACGGCGATTGAGCGCGGACTGCCTTCGGGTGAGGCCTCGTCGCTGGATTTCGCGCACTGACGACCGGCCTGATGATGCAGCCGTGTCCTCGCGCGTTCGTTTCCATGGTGGCCCCGTCGGCCCCTCGCGACGCTAGGTTGAAAACTCCGCCAGGGCCGGAAGGCAGCAACGGTATCGACTGACGCGGGCGCCGAGGTCAGCCGGCGGGGCCACCGCCTTTTCAGGCACTGACTTTTCATTTCCCCCGCCCATTGCGACGGTATCGTCGCCTCCTGACTAGTCCTTGCCGCGGGGCGCTCCCGCGACGATCCCCAATGCGTCCGGCTCGCGCCCGGTCACCCAGTAGTCGATCACCTGCCAGCGCTGCGTGTCGATCACCGCGATGCGGTCGCCGCCGCTGATGGCCACGTATGCACGCGGGCGGTCGCCGGCCACCACCACGCCGATGGGCAGTGCGGCGCGTCCCAGCATCGTGGCCTCGTACTCGATGCCTTCGCGCGACAGCGCTACGGTCGCCACTGGCAGCTTGGAACGTGCATTGAACACCGACAGCGTGGCCGCTCGCGCATTGGTCACGAACGCCTGCGTGCCGTCGGCGGAAAACACCACGCGGATCGGGAAACCCTTGCTGGACATCCGCCGCCGCACGGCCAGCGTGGACGGATCGTGCACGGTAACCGTGCCGTCTTCGCGGTTGGTCACCCATACCTCGGCCCCGTCCGGCCTTACCGCGACGCCTTCGGCCCCCTTCCCTGCCGGGCGCTCGTGGGTCTTGGTGCCGGCGACCAGATCGATCCGGCTCAACGTGCCCGCGGCGATCTTGGTGACGTAGGCGAAGCGTTCGTCAGGCGACAACGCGAGCATGTGGCCGGTGCCGTCGCCCACGTCGATGGCCTTCAGCACCTCCCCCGCTTCCACGTCCACGACCAGCACGCTGGCCGAGGCTTCCGTGGTCGCCACCACGCGCCGGCCATCGGACAGGAAGCGCAGCCCGTGGGGCGCACTGTGCTGTCCCAGGTCGACATGCCGGGTGGGCCGGCCGCCCACCAGGTCGAGCACGGACAGGGTATTGCCGGACTTCACGCTGCCGTAGTTCGTGACCACCGCCGTGCGCCCATCCGGCGATATGGCGATCTCGTGGGGGGCGTCACCGGTACGGAACTCGCCGATGCGCCGACCATCCTTCAACGACAAGCGCCAGACGGTGTCGGCCGACTTGTTGCCGACCAGCAGTTCGGCTGCCGTCAACGGAAGAGGCGCCCACATGGCGCAGGCGATCACGGCGGCGAACGGCAGGCGGCGCATGCGCATCAGCTCTCCCCGGCGGAGGGATGCAGCCAGTCCGCGCCGCCTTCGCGGTAGTGCTCCCGCTTCCAGATCGGCACGCGCTGCTTGACCTCGTCGATGATGTAGCGGCAGGCATCGAACGCCGCGCCACGGTGCGCCGCGCTGACGCCCACCCAGACGGCCAGGTCGCCGACGCCCAGCGTCCCCACGCGATGCACGCAGCAGGCCGCGAGCAGCTCGAAACGCTCGCCGGCCTCGACGACGATGCGTTCGCCCTCGCGTTCGGCCAGGGCGGCATAGGCTTCGTAGTCCAGGCCATCGACTGCGCGGCCGGCATGGTGGTCGCGCACCCAGCCTTCGAAGCTGGCATACGCACCGGCGCGGGGATCGAGCAGTTGCGCGCGCAGCGCATCGATGTCGAACGCGGCCTCGGCCAGTCGGAAATGCAGCATCTCAGCCTCCACTCACCGGGGGGATAAACGCGATCTCGCTACCGTCCCGAACCGCGTCCTGCCAACGCGCGAACTCGCCATCCACGGCGACCCGCAGGTGCTGCATCGGCCAGCCGATGCCATGCCGCGCCTGCACGTCCGCATAGACACCGGCCAGATCCGTCGCGCCGGTCTGCAGCGCCTCGCTGGGCACGCCGGTGGATTCGCGAAGGCTTGCGAAATAGAGCAGCGTCACCGTCGTCATGGCATGACACCGAAATCGCGCTTGCCGCCCCGCTTGCCCAGCAGCCTGGCCGGGCCGATGACGATGCGATGCGACAGCGCCTTGCACATGTCGTAGACAGTCAATGCCGCGACGGTGGCGCCGGTCAGGGCTTCCATCTCCACGCCGGTGCGATGGGTCGTGCGCACGCCGCACTCGATCGCCAGCGTCGTTTCCCCGTCCCAGTCGATGGCGATGCGGCAGCCGTCGATGGGCAGCGGGTGGCAGAAAGGAATGAGCTCATGCGTGCGCTTGACGGCCATGGTCCCGGCGATGATCGCGGTGTCGACGATGCCACCCTTGGCGCTGCGCAACCCATCGCGCCGGAGCTGCCGCGCGACGTCGGCCGGGAACTTCACCTTGCAGCTGGCAACGGCGTCGCGGGGGGTGGCCGCCTTGCCGGAGACATCCACCATGGCCGGGCGACCGGCGGCGTCGATATGGGTCAGTGTCTTGCGGGGCACGCTGGGTTCCGTGTGGGGACGGGGATGGGGTATCAGCCGCCGATAAGATACATCTCGACATGCTTGCGGCGGCTGACCGTGGGCGAACCGCGCAGTTCGCTGTAGCGGTCCGCGCGGCGTGACCACAACCGCGCCACATGCTCGCTCAACGCATCTTCGCCCTGCGCCAGGACAGCGCGCAGGTCCGTGCCTTCCGACGCGAACAGGCAGGTGAACAGCCGCCCGTCGGCAGAAACACGGGCACGATGGCAATCCCCGCAGAATGGTTCGCTGACGGAACTGACGAAGCCGATCTCGCCGCCACCGTCCTGGAAGGCATAGCGCGACGCCACTTCGCCCCGATAATCCGCCTCCAGCGGGCGCAGCGGCCAGCGCGCGGTGATACGGTCGTGCAGTTCCGCCGAGGTCACCATCTGGTCGCGCTGCCAGCCGTTGCAGGTGCCCACGTCCATGTATTCGATGAAGCGCAGCACGTGGCCGCTGCCGCGGAAATGCTCCACCAGCGGCAAGACCTGGTCCTCGTTGACGCCCCGCTGCACCACGGTGTTGAACTTGATGCGGGTGAACCCCGCGGCGACGGCCGCGTCGATGCCGGCCAGCGTGTCGCGCACGCGGCCCCGCCCCCCCGACATGGCCGAGAACACCGCACCGTCCAGCGCATCCAGGCTGATGGTGATGCGGCGGAGGCCGGCATCGTGCAGCGCCCTCGCCTGCCCTGCCAGCAGCGCGCCATTGGTGGTCAGCGCCAGGTCTTCAAGATCGGGGATGACGGCCAGTCGCGCCACCAGTTCCGGCAACCGCTTGCGCAGCAGCGGTTCGCCCCCGGTCAGGCGCAGTTTTCGCACGCCGATGCGGACGAAGGCGCGCGCCAGCGTCTCGATCTCGTCGAACGACATGCGCATGCGGGAATCCATGCCATGGTCGTCCGGGATGCGGTCCGCCGGCATGCAGTAGCCGCAGCGGAAATTGCACGCGTCGATCACCGACAGGCGAAGGTCGCGCAGCGGCCGCCCGCGCACGTCCAGCGGCAGCACGGCGTCGCTCATCCGGCGGCCACCTTCGCGGCGCCGGGCGCCACCAGCGGCAGCACCTCCCCCGGGCGGGCAACGCGATGCCCGCGCGCGGCCAGGGCGTTCCCGTCCGCCGCGCTGGCGTAGTGGTACAGCACACAACGCGACAGCAGGGCCGGCGGATACTCGCGCTCCAGGTCGTCGATGCCGCTGTGCGACGGATTGCCCTGCAGCGCGCAGTCGTGCGCGATCAGTTCGCCGTCGTCGGCGTGCCTTGCCAGCATCTCGGGAATGGGACGGGTATCGCCCGTCCACACCACGCTGCCCGGCAGACGCAGGCCGAAGGCGGTGTCCGGCCAGTGGTGGCGCACCGGGAACACTTCCAGACGCATGCCCTCATGCCAGAACGCCCCGGAGACCGGGATCAGCTGGAAGGCGTCCCAGAAGTTGGTGCCGCCTTCGGCCAGTACATTGGGATAATCCCCGACGCGCTGCTGCAGCAGCGGCACCAGCGGGGCGGGCACGTATACGCGCACGCGTCCACGCCGGGACTCGTCGAAGTAGCTGCCCACGAACAGCCGTTCGAAGCCCGCCACATGGTCCAGGTGCGCATGGGTCACGAACAGCGCCTCCGGCATCCCGCCGTAGTGCGCCTGGTAGGCGGTCAGTCCTTCTCCGCCACAGTCGATGGTCAGCCAGGGAAGGCCGTCGCGCTCCAGGGTGGCCATCGCGGAACCCAGTTCGACCGCGGTCGCGCTGCCCACGCCATGGAAACGGAGTTGCCAGCCCATGTCAGTAGCCCCGCGACCAGGCGTGGTCGTAGGCCTTGCGCAGCACGCTGAAATCGCGCTCCACGTCTTCCACGCTGCGCTCGCCACGCAGCTTCAGCAGCGAACGTTTCAGGCGCGACAGGTTTTCCTCGCGCCAGGCCGTGGCAGGGATGCGCAGTGCGCCGCGATCCAGGTCGATCAGCCAGCCGTGGCCCTTGTCGTCGAACAGGATGTTGTGCGCGTTGAGGTCGGCATGGTCGGTGCCGACACGGTGGAAGCGCGCGATCAGTCGCCCCGCCGGGTCCCAGGGTGCATGCGCCGCCTGTGATTGGGCCAGGTCCGCCAGCGAGCGCACGTCCAGCAGGCGCTCCATCAGGATCGCCGCGCGGTAGAACATGCCGTCGCGCACGTAGCTGGCCGCCACCGGCCGCGGCACCGGCAGGCCACGCGCGAGCAGTGCGCGCATCAGGCGGAATTCGGCGAAACTGCGGGTGCGGTCCGGGCCATGCCACAGGTAGCGGTCACGGCTGAAGCGGGCCGCCAGGCCGCCCCGGCGATACATGCGCAGGACGCACTGGCTGGAAGGCGCTTCGATGAACCAGGCGCCGCCCCGCCCACCGCTGTCGACCGGCCGGGCACGGTCGCCCCACTTCTCGGGCACGAACCAGTCGGGGTCCGCTTGCCGCAGATGTTTACGGTCGAACAGAATCGCACCGTATCCGCTGCCATCGCGGAACGGCGTCAGGGATTCCGAAGCGTCAAATCCGACCATCCAGCGAGTCTAACAACAGTTCCCCATGATTCCCCAATCGCTCTGCCTGCTCCGCCTCTCCGCCCTTGGCGATGTGACCCATGTCGTGCCCCTGGTGCGCACGCTGCAACGGCATTGGCCGCAGGTGCGCCTGCACTGGGTCATCGACAAGGCCGGCTACAAGCTGCTGGAGGGATTGGAAGGCGTGGTCTTCCACACCTACGACAAGAAGACCGGCATCGCCGGCATGCGTGCGCTGCGCAGGGAATTGCCCGCCCAGGGCTTCGACGCACTGCTGCAGATGCAGGTGGCGTTCCGGGCCAACCTGCTGTCGGCCTTCATCCCGGCGCGCCGGCGCATCGGCTATGACCGCAGCCGCTCGAAGGACCTGCATGGGCTCTTCATCAACGAACGCATCCCCGACCGTCCCGGCATCCACGTGCTGGATGCGATAGGCAGTTTCTGCGAGCCGCTGGGTTTGCAGCAGGACACGGTGGCGTGGCGGTTGCCCGTCCCCGCGGAGGCCCACGCCTGGGCGGCCGCGCAATGGCCGCAGGATGGCCAGCGCACGCTGGTCATATCGCCGTGTTCAAGCCACGAACGCCGCAACTGGTATGCCGACCGCTACGCCGCCGTGGCGGACCACGCCGTGTCACGCGGCTGGCGCGTCGTGCTGTGCGGGGGGCGCAGCGAACTGGAACGCCGCACTGCCGATGCGATCATCGCCTCGATGCAGGCCACGCCCCTCGACCTGGTGGGCAAGGACACGCTGAAGCAACTGCCCGCCCTGCTCGCCCGCGCCGATCTGGTGATGACGCCGGACTCCGGGCCGATGCACATCGCCAACGCGATGGGGGCGGCGGTGCTGGGACTGCACGCCGCCAGCAACCCGCTGCGCAGCGGCCCCTATTCGACCGTGCGTTATTGCGTTGACCGCTACGACGACGCGGCCCGCAAATACAAGGGCAGGCCGGCATCGGCACTGAAGTGGGGCAGCAAGATCGAGCATGACGGCGTGATGGAACTCATCACCGTCGCCGATGCCATCGCGGCGTTCGAACGTTACGTCGCCGACCGGGCATGAGCCGGCCGGACGCTCACGACCGGCAAATCACGGCGCGGCGCCGGCCCGGTAATCCTGGTAGGACTTTTCTTCCACGTAGCTGGAGCCCAGCGCGAGGTTGATGTCCTTCTTGATGCGCGCTCGGTCGTCGTTCTCGAAATACACCGCGCGCGCCAGGCGGATGAACTCGGCATCGAATTCCTGCGCCTTCTCCTTGATGCGGATATCGTCCTCGATCACCCACAGCCGCTCATTGACGGCCTTCAGCTGGGCACGCAGTTCCACGATGTTGTGGCCCGCGGCCGGATGCGCCATCCAGGTCTGCTCCAGCGCGCCCAGTTCGTTGCGCACGTTGGCCAGCTTGGCCGGGTCGCTCATGCGCTCGGACTTGATCTGCAGGATGGCGATCTTGTCGAGCAGTTCGCCGAAGGACACCGGAACGAGGATTTCGGACATGGAGGGCTCCGCTGCAAAGGGGGTGATTGTAGGCGCTGCGGTGTTGGTCGGCGTAAAGAGGCGTTCAGCCTGCAGGTGCTCGCAGACTCGGATTCCCATCGCCGCAACCGACCCTGCATACGCAAAAGCCCCCTTGCGGGGGCTCCTGCATATCTGGCGGAGAGGGAGGGATTCGAACCCTCGATACGCTATTAACGTATGCCTGATTTCGAGTCAGGTACATTCAACCACTCTGCCACCTCTCCGGTGGTGTCCGGCATGGCCGGGCCGTGAATGATACGGGCCGCGGGGGGCTGCGACAAGCCGGAAACGTCGCTTTTCGTTGGCTCCTCGCCAGATTCCATCCGCGTGATGAACCGGTCCTGCCCTCGCGACCACGCCGGCCTTGCCCACTGTCCGCTTCATGCGGATCATTCCGTAATAAGCGGGTAAGGAAAATCCCGTCTTGACCAACAGGGCACCATGATCGAATTCGGCCACATCACCCACGTCGGCCTGCGGCGGGAACTCAACGAGGACACCTATTACGGCGACAGCGAGCTGGGGCTGTGGCTGGTGGCCGACGGGATGGGGGGGCATGCCTGTGGCGAAGTGGCCAGCGCCTTGGCGCGCGAAACCATCGTGCGCGAGATCCGCGATGGCACGCCGCTGGCCCAGGCCATCCGGATCGCCGACGAGGAAATCATCCGTACCTCGCGCCGCCGCAACGACACGCTGCCCATGGGGACCACCGTGGTCGCCGCGCGCATCCAGGGCAACCGCTTCGAGGTTGCCTGGGTGGGCGACAGCCGGGCCTACCTGTGGCGTGAAGGCAACCTGGCCCAGCTCAGCCAGGACCACAGCTACGTGCAGGAACTGATCGCCCAGGGCGCCCTGACCACCGAACAGGCCCGCTCGCACCCGCACCGCAACGTGGTCACCCAGGCCTTGGGCGTCACCGACCCCAACCACCTGAACGTCGAGACCATGACCGGCGAACTGCGCCCGGGCATGCAGCTGCTGCTGTGCAGCGACGGGCTGACCGAGGAAGTCGACGACAGCAGCATCGCCAACACGCTGCGCCACGACGATTGCAGCGCGCAGGAATGCGTCGACACGCTGGTCGCCGCGGCGCTGGATGGCGGCGGCTCGGACAACGTGACCGCCATCCTGGTGCGCTGCCACTGAAAGCCCTCAGGAGGCTTCGAACACCGGCTCGTCCCACAGGCAGCGACCGCCGGCCTTCTTGCGCAGTTTCTCAAGGCGTGCCTCATGGGCGGCAAGCTCATCGTTGCTGGGACGCACGCGGGGCCGTTCGCCGGCCATGGACGCGGTGAACACCGGCATCGCCACCGAGGACACAGGCGCGCCCGCCTCCTCGCCACCGAACCCGATCTCACGCTGGCCTGCGGTCAGGTTGAGGTAGACATCGCACAGCAGCTGGGCGTCGAGCAGTGCGCCGTGGAGCTGGCGATGGGTGTTGTCCACGCCCAACCGCTTGCACAGCGCATCCAGCGAATTGCGCTGGCCCGGGAAACGCTGGCGCGCCAGCAGCAGCGAATCCTCCACCTGGGCCCGGTCGGTGATGCGACCGTACCGCTCACCCAGCAGGGAGAGCTCATGGTTGAGGAAGCCGACGTCGAACGCGGCGTTGTGGATCACCAGCTCCGCGCCGTCGATGAAGGCCAGGAATTCGTCCGCGATGTCGGCGAACAGCGGCTTGTCCGCCAGGAACTCCAGGCTGAGTCCGGTGACCTCCGCCGCGCCTTGTTCGAACTCCCGCTGCGGGTTGATGTACTGGTGGTAGGTGCGGCCGGTAGGCCGCCGCTCCATCAGTTCCACGCACCCGATCTCGACCACGCGATTGCCCTTTTTCCACTCCAGGCCGGTGGTTTCGGTATCGAGGATGATCTGGCGCATCAGGGCTGGGCTTCCACGGAAAGGGCGGGGTAACGGAACAGTTTCACCGCACGGTCGACGTGGGGCAACGCGATCATTCTCTCAAAGGCGAATCCCAGCTTCTGCAACAGGCCGATCGATGGCGCGTTGTCGGGATTGACGATGGCCAGCATCTGGTCGAGACCCAGCCGATCGCGCGCATCGGCCAGCACGGCCTGCGCGGCTTCCTTCGCATAGCCATGCCCGCAGAACCCGGGAAGGAGCGCGTAGCCCAGATCGGGACCCTCGAGTCCTTCGCGCCGCACCAGGCCGCAGTTGCCGATCCGCTCGCCAGTGGCCTTCAGCTGCACGGCGTACATCGCAAACCCATGCTCGGCATAGCTGCGCAGGGCACCGTTGCGCAGGTAGTCGCGCGCCCCTTCCAGCGTGCGCACGCCGCGATCGGCGATGTTGCGGATGAAGGCCGGGTCGTTGAGCAGGCGCAGCATCATCTCCGCATCCTCGTCACAGGCGTCGGACATGGCCAGCAGGCGGAGTCGTCCGGTTTCGGCCACCAACTGGCCGGGCATCAGCGCGGAGCTCATGCCACCGCGCCGTTGCGGAACCGGATCGCTGCGTCGCGCGCCAGCACGTCCACGCGCTCGTTGTCCGGGTCGCCGGAATGGCCCTTCACCCATTTCCAGTCGATCTGGTGGCGCGCGGTCGCCGCATGCAGGCGTTCCCACAGGTCGCGGTTCTTCACCGGATCACCGCCGGCGGTCTTCCAGCCACGCCGCACCCAGCCCGGCATCCATTCGGTGATGCCCTGGCGGACATACTGCGAATCGATGTGCAGGGTGATCTGGCAGGGTTCGGTGAGCGCTTCCAGTGCGGCGATGGCCGCCATCAGTTCCATGCGGTTGTTGGTGGTCTGTGCCTCGCCCCCCGACAGTTCGCGCTCCTTGGCCTGGTAGCGGAGCAGCGCGGCCCAGCCGCCGGGGCCGGGATTGCCGAGGCACGAGCCGTCGGTGTGGATGCTGATGTGCTTCATGGGGTCCTTGGTGGGGGATCAGGCGGGCGCGGCGGCGCGCCAGGCACGCTTTGCCACGGCGGGTGGAATGAGGCCCGCCACCCGCTTTTCGGCTTCCAGCAGGCATACCGCGCGCAGCGGCGGCGGCCAGTGACGGCCGGGCGCGCCGCTGGTGCGCCATATCGGGCCGACATATTGCGTCTCGCTGGCAGGCTGCAGCCCGACCTGGCGGAAACGTTCGTGCCACCCCGCCGGATCCCGCGGCTGCAGGCCCGCCTTGCGCCAGCGCAGGCGATAGGGGCTGAAGGGGTTCACGGTGAAAAGCCACAGCCTGCCCCCCGGCTCCAGTACGCGGGCGCATTCGTCCAGCAGCGCATGGGCATCCCCGGCATCCAGCGCATGCTGCACCACGATGCTGCCGATGGCTTCCGTCGGCAGCGGCAACGGCAGGCCGCAATGGACCGCACCGGAAAACCGCAGCTCCTGGGGCTGCCCGGTGACATGCAGGCGGACTCCCCGCGGCACTGGCGCCTCGGCGGGCAATTCGGCGGGGGTGGCCGCGAGCCACAGCCAGGGCTGCGGCGAGCGGCTCGCCAGCGCACGCGTGACGATGGCCTGTTCGGCCGCCAGCAGGGGCGCACCCCGTCCGCTCCCGAACCACGGCAGGGGATCGGGTTGACGGGTGAACGCGAAGGCAGGCATGTTCGGAATTGTAGAGGACGCCACCCCGTCGCGTCCGTCACCGCACCCCGTGGAGTCCGCCCGCCGATGCGCCTGCTCGCCCTGCCCGCCTTCGAGGACAACTACATCTGGGCCCTGGTGGACGACGACGGCGATGCCCTGGTGATCGATCCGGGCGACGCGGCACCGGTGCTGGCAGGCACGGACATGGGCCTCTGGCCGGCCGCCGTGCTGGTCACCCACCACCACCCCGACCACGCCGGCGGCGTGGCCGCGCTGCGCGAACGCTGGCCCACCCTGCCGGTGTTCGCCCCGGACGATGCGCGCATTCCCGCTGCCACCCATCGCGTGGGCGACGGCGACCGCATCACCCTGAAGAACTGGCGCCTGTCCGTGCTGGCCGTTCCCGGCCATACCTCCAGCCATGTCGCCTTCCACGGGGGCGGAAACGAGGGTCCTCCGCACCTCTTCTGCGGCGACACGCTGTTCAGCCTCGGCTGTGGGCGGATGTTCGAAGGTACGCCGCCGCAGATGCTGGCGTCGCTGGACCGGCTGGCCGCATTGCCACCCGACTCACTGGTCTGCTGTGGCCACGAATACACCCTGGCCAACGCCGCCTTTGCGCTGGCCGTGGACCCTGACAACCCGGCCCTGCGCCACCGCACCGAGGAAGCCCGCGCCATGCGCCATGCCGGACGCCCCACCCTGCCGAGCACCCTGGCGCAGGAACTGGACACCAACCCCTTCCTGCGTGTGGATGCGCCGGCGGCCCGCGCCGCCGTTGCGCGACGCCTGGGCCGTGCGCCCGCTGACCGGGTGGAAACCTTTGCCGAACTCCGGCGCTGGAAGAACGACTTCCGCGCATGAGGTGGTCCAGTTCGCTCCGCCTGACCGGCCTTGCCGTCGGCCTGCTGGTATCGCTCGGCGTCGGCGCGACCGACCCGGTCGGCACGGCCACGGCCTCCGAACCGCCTGCGTTGGGCAGCACGCCCCCGCTGGAACCGGCCAGCCTGCCACCCGCCCAGCAACGCAGCGGCCTGGAGATCTACCAGCGTTTCCGTGACGGCCTTGCGGATCCGGACTGCGACAGCGCTGCCACCAACGGCCGCTGGAAAAAGCATTTCAGCCACGCGCCCGGCCAGCTCGCCAAGAGCAACGATGACCTGCTGCCCCTGTTCGGCTACGTGGTCGACGCCCTGCGCGAAGCCAACCTGCCCACCGAATTCGCGCTGATCCCGTTCGTCGAGAGCGGATACAAGCCTGGCGCGCGCAGCCCGAGAGGCCCGGCCGGCCTGTGGCAGTTCATCGGCATCACCGCGCGCAACCACGGCGTCCCGATGCGCGAGGGCTACGACGGCCGCCTGTCGCCGGTGGATTCCACCCAGGCCGCCGTCCGCTACCTGAAATCGCTGCATGGCATGTTCGGCGGCGACTGGCGACTGGCCGTGATGGGCTACAACGCGGGCGAGTACCGCGTGCTGCAGTCCATGCGCCGCGCCGGCATGAATGCACGCAACGCTCGCCCGGCGGAACTGCCCGGCCTGTCCGGCATCACCTATGCGTATGTGGAAAAGCTGCATGCGCTCGCGTGCATCTTCCAGCAGGCCGATGATCGCGAGGACTGGCTGGAACGCCTCGACCGCCCCGTGCCCAGACTGGAACCGCATACGCTGCCCGGCGACACGACGCTGGAGCAATGGGCCAAGCGGAACGACCAGAGCGCCGCATTGCTGAGGCGGCTCAATCCGGCGCTGGCCGGCAAGTTCAGCCGCGGCCAGAAACCCCTGCGCTTGCTGGCACCCACCGAATCACCCGGCGACATCTCCGTGGACAAGGCGGCCGCCGATGAAGGTGCGACGCCACCGGGTGAACCCGAAGCAACGACAGCATCCGCGCCCTCCCCGACCGGCCGCTTGCATACGGTAAGGAAGGGCGAATCGGCCTGGACCATCTCGCGCCGCTACGGCCTCAAGCCGCAACAACTGCTGGCACGCAACGGCCTGAAGGCGGACGCCGTCCTGCGCCCCGGCATGGTGCTGCAGCTGGATGAAACACCCCGCTGACGGGGCGCATTCGGGTGGCTCCACACGCATCGCCCAATACGCAAAACAAAAGCCCGCCATGTCGGCGGGCTTTTGCGTGGAACGGGTAATGTCGCCGTGGCGTTTACAGGCGGTCTTCGAACACCTTCACCTTGAAACGCTTGCGCATCGCGTCCACGTAGGCCTGCGTGGCGATGCCGCCACTCATCTGGCTGAGCTGCTGCTGCATCATCGTGCGCTCCTGTTCCGGCATCGCCGCCATGTCGCCATCGGTCACCTTGTTGACGGTGAACACCGCGTAGTTGCCGTCACCCAACGCGACCTTGCCGGCGGTTGCCTTGCCTTCGGCCGGCCGACGCGCGGCAAAGATCGCTTCGTTCGCTTCGGCGGTCGGCATCGGGATGCCGCGGCGCATGCCGGGGATCTCGTTGAACTGCAGGCTTTCGGCAGCAGCCACCGTGGCCAGCGACTCGCCCTTGTCCAGGCGCGCCACCAGTGCGTTGGCGGCCGCCTCGGCGGCCTTGCTGCGCCGGTCGGCACGCACGGCGGCGATCACGGCATCGCGCGCCTGCGCAAGCGGCTGGGCCTGCTCAGGCGTGTGCTGCGACACGCGGATCACGACACTGTGATTCGGAGCGATTTCGATGGGGTCGCTGACCGTGCCGTCCTGCACCAGCGTCTCGGAGAATGCCGCGCGCAGCACGGCCGGACTGGCGGCGATGCCCACGGGTGCGTTGCGCGGGAACGGACCCAGCTTCTGCAGCGGCAGGCCCACGGCCTGCGCGGCCGGTGCCAGCGCCGTCGGATTCTTCAGCGTTTCATTGACCACGCGGCCCGCCAGTTCGTTGTAGGCGCGCTCACGCTCGCTGCCGGCCTGCTCGGCCATCAGTTCATCGCGCACTTCTTCGAACGTGCGTCCCGCGCCCGGCTTGATCTCGCGCAGCTGCAGCACGTGGTAACCGAAATCCGACTTCACCGGACCACGGATCTCGCCCGCCTGCATCGCGAACGCGGCATCCTCGAACGGCTTCACCATCGAGCCATCCTTCGCGAACGCCGGCAATTCGCCACCACTGTCCTTCGAACCCGGATCATCCGAATTGGCGCGCGCGAGCGCGGCGAAATCGGCGCCACCCTTGGCCTGCTGCGTCAGCGCCGCTGCCTTCTGCTCCGCCGCCTTCTGCGTGGCGGCGTCGGCGCTGGCATCGGCGGCGATCAGGATGTGCGCCACGACCCGCTGCTCGGGCGCGATGAAGCGCGACTTCTCGTCTTCGTAGCGCTTGCGCAGCGCGGCCTCATCCACCGTCGTGGCGGCCGGCAGCGTGTTCGCATTGATCTCCACGTACTCCAGCGCAACGCTCTCGGGCTGCTTGAAATCGTCCTTGTGGCCGTCGTACCAGGACTTGATGTCCGCATCGCTCACCGGCGCCGTGTCTTCGGGCACGGGCGGCAGCAGCGCGATGCTGATGTCGCGGGTTTCGCCGAGCAGCTTCCACATGCGCGCCTGCTCACCGGCAGTGAAGAAATCCGAATCGTTGATCGCCTGGGGAATCAGCATCATGCGAAGGCGGTCGCGCTGTTCCTCCTGGAACTTCAGCGGCGACACCGGCGGCACCTGCGAGGCCAGCAGCATCTGGTACTGCTCCGGGCTGAACTTGCCCGCCACCTGGAACGCGGGCTCGCTGCTGATCGCCTTCTGCACGGCCGCGTCACCGATGCGGATGCCCGCACGCGTGGACGCCAGCGCCAGCACCTTCTGGTCGATCAGCTGTTCAAGCACCTTGCGCTTGTTGTCGGCGCTCTCGAACTCACGCGAGTCGAATGCTTCGCCCTGCGCCTGGCGCTGCTGCTGCCGCAATTGTTCGAACGCGGCGCGGAACTCGTCCACCGTCACTTCTTCGCGCTGCCAGAGCATCGACACCGGCCACCATTGCGGCGCGGATTCCCACCAGGTCGGCGGTGCCTCGACCACGGCCACGTCGCTGGCGGCGCCGCCGGTCATGTATTCATTCACGCCGACGAAGGCGAACGGAATGATCAGCAAACCCAGGATCAGGCTGGCGATCCAGCCGGAAGTCTTGTCGCGAAGTTTCTGCAGCATGGGTGCTCGGGGCCCGATTTCGTTTAGCCCCGCAGTTTACCGCGCTTGGCGGTAGGCGTCTCTACGCCGCCGCGACCGCCACCGACAGACGGCGATCGGCAGCGTATGGCCTTGCGTGTCGAAGTCGAAAACCCCGGACAGCAAAAAGCCCGCTTTCGCGGGCTTTTTGGGGATAGTGGCGGAGTGGACGGGACTCGAACCCGCGACCTCCGGCGTGACAGGCCAGCATTCTAACCGACTGAACTACCACTCCGCGCTGAGACGAACATTGTAAGGCGATCGTGTGCGTTTCCGCTAGACCATCTGACAATTTTTTTAACCTTGCATCGCCCCGATGTGGTGGGTGCTGAGGGTTTCGAACCCCCGACCCTCTCCGTGTAAGGGAGACGCTCTACCGCTGAGCTAAGCACCCAGGTGCATGAAGCACCCTGCCATCGGCAGCGAGTCGATTAGTTTACGGCATCCTTCAGGGCTTTGCCAGCCTTGAACGCCGGGTTCTTCGAGGCCTTGATCTTGATGGTGTCGCCGGTCTTCGGGTTGCGGCCAGTGCGCGCAGCGCGCTTGCGGACCTGGAAGGTGCCGAAGCCGACCAGCGTCACGGTGTCGCCCTTCTTCAGGGTCTTGGTGATGCTGGCGATGACGGCGTCGACGGCACGACCGGCTTCAGCCTTGGACATTTCGGCTTCGTCGGCGACGGCATCAATCAATTCGGTTTTGTTCATGTAGTAACTCCCTTTGCGGAACAACCGCGGAATGAGTAACCGGGCCCTGGGGCGTCACGCGCCCATGCAGGGTCCGGCCGTTATTTCCGCGAGCGCAATCCAGTGCGGACGCACTCGCGGGTGACGTTGTTATACCAGTGCGAAAAATGCCACGCAAGCCGAAAACCCAATAATGACGCGGGTTTCGCGGGTTTTCAGCATGTCATCCGACCGGCGTTCAGTGCTTCACGCCGGGTTGCTGCGTGGGCTTTTCTGTGTCAGGTACCGGGCGCTCCGCACCACCGCCGCCATCCGCCGGCACGGGCGCCAGCGGACGCTCCAGTGCCAGGTGCAGCACCTCGTCGATCCACTTCACCGGCACGATCTTCATGCCCTCGGTGACATTGTCGGGGATGTCGGCCAGGTCCTTCCGGTTTTCTTCCGGAATGATCACGGTGGTGATGCCGCCACGCAATGCAGCGAGCAGCTTTTCCTTCAGGCCGCCGATCGCGGAGACGCGGCCGCGCAGGGTGATCTCGCCGGTCATGGCCACGTCGGCACGCACCGGATTGCGGGTCAGTGCCGATACCAGCGCGGTGGCCATCGCGATGCCGGCGCTGGGGCCATCCTTGGGCGTGGCGCCGTCCGGCACGTGCAGGTGCACATCGTGCTTCTGCAGGAAATCCGCGTCCACGCCCAGGCTGGCGGCGCGGCTGCGCACCACCGACAGGGCGGCGGAACCGGATTCCTTCATCACGTCGCCCAACTGGCCGGTCAGCGTCATGCCACCCTTGCCGGGCACCAGCGCGACTTCGATCTGCAGCAGGTCGCCACCAACTTCCGTCCACGCCAGGCCGGTGACCAGGCCGATCTCGTTCTGCTCCTCCGCGCGACCGTAGTCGTAACGGCGGACGCCGGAATACTTCTCCAGGTTCTTGGATGTGACCTGCACGGCGGCGGACTTCTTCTTGGTGGCGGGCTTCGGGCCGGCCAGGGCGATTTCCTTGACCACTTTGCGGCAGATCTTGGCGATCTCGCGCTCCAGGTTGCGCACGCCGGATTCGCGCGTGTAGTAACGCACGATGTCGCGGATGGCGCCTTCGGCGACCTTCAACTCGTCAGGCTTCAGGCCATTGGCCTTCAGCTGCTTGGGTACCAGGTAGCGCTGCGCGATGTTGAGCTTCTCGTCCTCGGTGTACCCGGGAATGCGGATGACTTCCATGCGGTCGAGCAGCGGGCCGGGGATGTTCAGCGAATTGGAGGTCGCCACGAACATCACTTCGGACAAGTCGAGGTCAACCTCCAGGTAGTGGTCGTTGAACGCGTTGTTCTGCTCGGGGTCGAGCACTTCCAGCAGCGCCGACGAAGGATCCCCCCGGAAGTCCATGGACATC